>OFGS01000166.1_pt1 | contig 17299 bp, 18 predicted proteins | sample 1521851 | NCBI WGS metagenome assembly OFGS01 (sample SAMEA3142070, study PRJEB24117) | hot springs metagenome
TCACGTTTTGGAAACGACAAAGAATACAGGGTTGAATCTGCAAAGCTTTTAGCAACCCTGCTTCACACATGGCAAGGAACTCCTTATATCTACCAAGGCGAAGAGATTGGCATGACAAACTGCAAGTTTGAAAGCATTGATGAGTTCAAAGATATTGAAACACTTAACTTTTACCGTGAAATGAAGGAAAAAGGCATGTCAGATGATAGCATTTTAGAAATCCTAAACAAAAGAAGCAGAGACCATGCAAGAACTCCAATGCAATGGGACGACTCAGAAAACGCGGGGTTTACAACAGGAAAACCGTGGATAAAGGTAAATCCAAATTACAAAGAAATAAATGTAAAGAAGGCTCTTGCTGATAAAGGTTCTATTTTTTACTACTACAAAAAACTTATCCAGCTGAGAAAAACACATCCGGCAGTTGTATATGGTGATGTTCAGATGTTTTATGAAAATGATGAAAAAATCTTTGCATACACAAGAAACTATGGAAATGAAAAACTTCTTGTTGTTATGAACTTTTCGGAAGAAGAAGTGGAATTTTGCGCACCAAAAGAAATATTCCTTAATAAGCCTGAGCTTTTAATCAGCAATTATGAGGTTGAAGATGATATTCAACAAAAAATTGTTTTAAAACCATATGAGTCGAGGGTATATAAAATATAAGAAGGTAAAAAGGGCTGTCAATGATGACAAAAACAGCCCTTTTGTTTTTAAAAAGTAATTTTCAAAATTCTTATTGACAAAATTAAAAGTTGTAATTATAATAAAATTGTAATTAGTTCAATTCTAAAATAAGTTCACAGGGGGCGACCAAGATTAATGATCTAAATCTATTGAAAGAGCAGCTCGAGAAAAAAGGAATAAAACCATCTTTAATAAGGCTGAAAATCTATGAGTACTTGACAAAGCACAAAACACACCCCACAGCAGAAGAAGTGTACAGTAGTCTTTCAAAAGAGATTCCAACACTTTCTAAAACATCGGTGTATAACACTTTAAACATTTTTGTTGAAAAAGGGCTTGCACAGATGATAACAATTGAAGAGAATATAGCAAGGTTTGATGCTGACACATCTGTCCACGGACATTTTCAGTGCAAGGTATGCGGAAAGATTTACGACTTTTTAGTCTCAAAAGACTCAATTGAGTCTTCTTTAGACCCACGCTTTGATGTTGAGGAAATTTACGTCTACTATAAGGGCTTATGCCCTTATTGTAAAAATAAAAATCTATCATAAGTTTATGGGAGGTTGAGTTTTAAGATGAAAGATTTGAAAGGAACACAGACAGAAAAGAACTTGTGGGCGGCGTTTGCTGGTGAGTCTCAGGCAAGAAACAAGTACACCTATTTTGCATCCCAGGCAAGAAAAGAAGGATATGAGCAAATTGCAGCAATCTTCGAGGAGACTGCTGAAAATGAGAAAGAACATGCAAAGCTGTTTTTCAAGTTCTTAAACGGAATTGGTAACACTCAAGAAAACCTAAAAGCTGCTGCAGAAGGCGAACATTACGAATGGGCTGAGATGTACAAAGAGTTTGCTAAAGTTGCAAGAGAAGAAGGATTTGAAGAAATAGCTATTGCTTTTGAGTTTGTTGCAAAGGTTGAGGAAAAACATGAAGAAAGATACAGAAAGCTTCTTGAAAATGTTGAAAATGGTAAAGTATTTGTAAAAGACGATGTTGTTGTTTGGAAGTGCAGAAACTGCGGATATGTGCATGTTGGCAAAGAAGCTCCAAAGGTATGTCCAACCTGCAAACATCCACAGTCATTCTTTGAAATTAGAGCTGAGAATTATTAATGATAAGTAGTTGACTAAATTAATAAATAGGCTGTCGCAGTTCAAAATGTGCGACAGCCTAAAATATTGTAAATTTTTGTCATTGTTTGCTATCTGTTTAAAATTATCTTTTTCTTTCTTTCATACTCTTCTTCGGATATCTCACCATTTGCAAATCGCATATTTAAAATCTTAAGCGCTTCATCTTCTGGTGAAAAAGATTGCAAACTATTTTTTTTTGTTTGCATATACAATTGGCTAAATTTGTTAATAGCATAAATTATCACAACAACTAATACTATCAAAAATAAAATACCCACAAGCCAACCTCCTATCATATGAAGTCCCCAAAGGCCGTCAAAATCGTTATAAAAATGTCTCATCATTGTTATTGTCGTCTCCTTTCAATTAGGTTTGTTTACATTATTTATAATACCCCTTTTATGCGAAGAAAGTGTGATTAAATTGTAAAGAATGTGTAAATTTAATTTAGCGGTAGGGGTGGTTTCAGAAGTAGTTGGATTTAGCAGCTCTTCTGACATATATTTATTCTGGAAAATAAGAAATTTGTAAAAAGTCAATACAACATCTACATGGTAGATAAAAGCAAAATCAAGTGATTAGTATTTTTCTCTGACGTATTAATCTGTTATTTCAAAAAATTATTGACAGTAGAGGATTTTTTGGATATACTTAGCATATATTCAATTTCTAAAAATACACGAGGAGGTAATCTTTTTTGAAACTAAAAAGGTCAATAAAGCTGCTCATCGCATTTATAGTTGCTTTAAGTTTTGCATTTTCTTCTGTTGCATATTCTCAAACAAATTCTGCGCTCCTTTTCAAAGCGGGAATTGCTTATCTGCAGGCACAAAACGCAAAAACGGTTGATGAAGAGATAAGAATTGATTTTAGATTTTCTGCAGGCAAAAATGCAACAGCAGAGGATAAGAAATTGGAAGAGTTTTTAAAGAAAATGTATATAAAAGCAAGAGTTGTAGCAGATGTTTACAACTATGAAACTAATATGGCACTAAGTCTATATTACGATAACAAACAAGTCTTAAGTGGTTCTGTTTACCTCAACAAAAAATTGGCTGTTTACAACTTCCCACAAATTTATTCAAAACCATTATATGTAAAATTCAGTTATGCTTACATAAATATGCCTATTCAGATTGATGTTGATAAAATATACAAAGTTGTTTGATGTAAGATCTAATAAACGGCTTCAAGAACTGGTGGCAAGCTATGCTGCAGTTCTTATTCCCAAACTTGCAGCTGCTGTTAAGTCTTCTGACAAAAAGGTGGAAGTTGTCTTCAGCGATGGTAAAAAACAGAGCTGTAGCGAAGTCATTTTTGAATTTAACAAAAACTCAAGCTTAGAAATTGTAAAAGCGATTTTAACAAAAGCAGCAAATGACGCTAAAACAAAAGAGTTTATACTTCAAGTTTTAAAACAAATACTTGAAGATGTTAAACCAATGTTACAAGCACAAATGCTTCCTCAAAATGAAGAGATGACGCCACCAGATTTTGATGTAGATGAAATTTTAAACCAAATAAACCAGAGTTACACCCAAGCTGTCAGCAGTGCTGTTTATGCCATTGATGAAGTAAAGCCGCAGATTCCACCTTTTACTCTTCAGTACAGAATGATGATAGACGATAAGAATAACTTAAAAGGTGTAAGATTATATTTTTACTTAAAAGACTCCAATGATTTTAAAATTATGTTTGACATGAAGGGTGTTATAAATTCTTTGAATGCAAATATAAAGGTGCCAAAGATTGATATAAAAAAAGGCACAGATATGACAAAATTGACTGAAAAAGACTTCGAAAAGATGCAGAAGAATGTGGAAAATATATTCAAAAAACTAGGATTGCCAATAGCAGGAATGAAAATGTAGGGTTGTTTTTATAAGTTTTCAGAAAATTAAAGGGGCTGCTAAAACTTTTTCAAAAAGCAGCTCCGTTTTATTTTCTCCGTTTTATTTTGTTTTATTTTCAAATAAATCTTAAAGTTCGACATAATTTTCGATTTTTCGACAAGAAAAAATACTATAATTTTTGTAAGTACATACTGTAATTAAAAGGAGGAGTCTTATGCCTGGTAAAAAAAGATCTGTTGTGGGTGTGTTGATATTCTCAATAATTACTTTGGGTATTTATTACTTATACTGGATTTATGCAACCTCTAAGGAAACTCAACAGTACTTGGAAAAGAAAACCGTAAGCCCAGGCCTCGAACTTTTACTTTGCATAATCACGTGTGGTCTTTATTGGTTTTATTGGATTTACAAATATAGCAAAATTGCTGTTGAATGCCAACAGAAAGCTGGTCTGCCTCCAGAAGATAATGCTGTTATAAACCTTATTCTTAGCATTTTTGGGCTTGGAATTATAAGCTCTATGATTCTCCAAGCAAGCCTAAATAAAGTGTGGGAATTTGAAAGTTCCAAAAATGACTCAGTTATTTCAACAACTAATACTTTTTAAAACAAGGAGTAAAGAAATGTGTCCGTTTCGAAGTATATGGGGAATCTCCTGCCCCGGTTGCGGTATGACAAGAGCTTTATTAGCTGTGTTAAAAGGAGATTTGCTGGCTGCATTTTACTACCATCTGTTGTGGGTGGTAGTAATTTTATATCCTTTAATATATGCTATTTTTAAAGTTAGAAAATCCAAGCAAGATTTTGATGTCTGGAAAAATAAATCAATTAAAATAATTATTAGACTCTTTCTTTTTGTTTGGATAATCCGAATTATAATTTTCTTTCCTAATGTTCCTCCTTTAGATTTTGAAGAAAATTCTCTACTTGGACGTTTATTGCAGCATCTATTCTATTAAAATATATCTTATCCCCATCTTAAATTATTTTGAGACCTTGATTTAGCAGAAAGAAAATGTTTAATTGCTATGTACATTAAAATAATTCCAATTATTAAAAACAAAATAAATTCTATTTGTGAAGCTTCTTGGTTTAAATTAGCCGAATTAGAAAAGAACAAGATTACAATAACGGCAAGAAAATTAACTGTAAAATGCATCACAATTGGACTCCAAATAGAACCTGTCCAACATAAAGTAAGTGCAAAAAAAATTCCAATAAAAAACGCAAACATACCTTGATATAAATTTTGATGAATTAAACCAAACAACAATGCTTGAACAATAATCGCTGCAAAAATATTTAATCTGCTTTTTTGCATTATTCCAAAAATCAATCCTCTGAATATAAATTCTTCAATAAACGGAGCCACTAATGCGGTTGATATGCTCATTAAAATAATCCCGCTATTTTTAATTTCTTTTTGTATCATATCATAGTAATCATTTCTGTCAGGAATCAAATTCTCTATTCCTGTAAGTCCAGAAATTCCATCATATACAAATAAAAAAGATATTGCTAATAAGTATTGAAAAAATAATATCCTTTATTGTTATTCTATGAAAACTACAGAGCTCTAAGATATTTACTTTTTTTCTTTTCAAAGAAATTACAGCAAACACCATAAACAAAAAGGCACTCCCTATATAAAGCAGGTCAGTTGGTGGTGTAGATTTAAAAAATAATGATACCAGTGAAACTGTCAATATACTTACGATGAATAACCCAATATATTTAAAAATCTCTTTCATAGCCTTTACCATGCTTAAATCTTGCCCCCTTAAACTACAATCTTTTGTATGTTTGCTTAGGCAAAGAATTATCCATATCCTATAGCAACTACTAAAAATTCTAGTTACCCTATCAATTTGAGATGCTTTTGAAAAACTCGGCAGAGTTCTTTTTGACATTAAGAATTTATACCCCAAAAATTATCTTTGCAACATAAAAATCTGATTTTTATAAAACATACAACGGTCTTGTCATTTAAGCCAAATATAGACTAATGGCCAAAGTCAGGGTAGATGAGCATTTGTTTTTTGGCTTGTATCTTGTTGTAAGCTGCAAACTAGGTAGATGGTGGGAGATTGTGTTTATTTAAGAAAACAAAAAGCAGGACTGTTTTTTTCTTTCAAATCCAGCCCTGCTATTTTTTATTTTACTGCCAATTTAAAAGCTCTTTTACCCGCATATTTTCTTCCTCAAACCTTGTTTGTAAAATTTTCTTCTTTACATTTAATATCTTAGAAGGATTTACGCTTAGCTCATCAACGCCAAGTCCTATCAAAATGGGAACAAGTTCCTGGTTTGATGCAATCTCACCGCACACCCCAACTTCTATGCCTCTTTTGTGGGCATTTTCAACTGTCATCTTAATAAGTCTCAAAATGGCTGGATGTAAAGGATTGTACAGGTACGACACTTTATCATTTGTCCTGTCAATTGCAAGAGTGTACTGGATAAGGTCATTTGTTCCTATGCTAAAAAAGTCAACCTCTTTAGCCAAAATATCTGAAATAACTGCTGCAGCAGGAGTTTCTATCATTATACCAATTTCGATGTTTTGTGAGTAGCTAATATTTTCTTTTTTGAGCTCTTCTTTGGCTTCCTGGATAATCCATTTTGCCTGATACACTTCATCAATACAGGTTATCATAGGAAACATTATTTTGAGTTTTCCATAAATAGATGCTCTTAAAAGCGCCCTCAGCTGAGTTTTAAAAAGCTCTTTATTTCCTAAGCAGAGCCTGATAGCTCTGTACCCCAAAAAAGGATTTTCTTCTTTATCTATATTTAAATATGAAATATTCTTGTCTCCTCCAACATCCAAAGTTCTTATAATAACCGGCTTGTCTTCCATCTTTTCAAGTACAGTTTTATAAACTTCAAACTGTTCATCTTCTGATGGTGGCTGGCTTCTATCCATGAACAAAAACTCTGTTCTGAAAAGCCCAATTCCTTCTGCTCCATTTTTCAGGGCAGCGTCAATCTCTTCTATATGCGCAATATTTGCAAACAGTTTTATCCTTTTCCCATCTTGTGTCTTGGACTCAACATACAAAAAGCTTTTTAACTCTTCTTTTCTCCTATTTTCTCCTTCAAGTTTCTTTTCATACTCCTTTATTAAATCCTCTTCAGGATTCACATAGACAAACCCCTCATAGCCATCTACAATCAGAAAATCTCCATCTTTTATTTTATTGATTATATCTTCTATACCCACAACTGCAGGAATTTCGTATGTTCTAGCAATTATTGCTGTATGAGAAGTTTTTCCACCTTTCTCTGTGACAAATCCCCGCACATTTTGTTTATTTATTTGGGCTGTTTGTGAAGGGGTAAGGTCATGAGCAACCAAAATACTGCCCTCAGGAAGATTTTTTAGGTCTATTTGTTCTTCTCCATTCAAAATTCTGATTAGTCTCAAAGCTACATCTTTTATATCATTTGCCCTCTCTCTCATATATTCATCTTCTAAACTCAAAAGAATATTTTTAAAAAACCTTGCCGACTCATCAATGGCAAACTCAGCATTAATCCCTTCTTCTATCTTTCCTTTTACCATATTTACAAATTCTGGGTCATCAAGAATTAAAAGATGGGCATCAAAAATCATTGCGTTTTTTTCGCCCAAACTTTCCTGAGTTGTGGCTTTTATCTTCCTTATCTGTTCTTTTGCTTTTTCTATGCTATCCAAAAAACGTCTCAGCTCAGCACCAGTATCCTCTATTTTTGTCTTTTTCACTGTATATTCACTTTCTTTGATTACAACTGCTCTTCCTAATCCAATCCCTTCTGAGACAGGAATGCCTTTTATCACCACACTATTTACCCCCATCAACTTACTCATTTAGATTCTCTAACAAATCCACTAAACGTTTTAAAGCTTGGTCTTCATCTTCGCCTACAACTTTGAGAATAATCTCATCACCTTTTTTAGCGCCCATTGCTAAGATGTTTAGAATACTTTTTGCATTTACTTCCTTCCCGTCTTTTATAATAAAAATATCACTTTTAAACTTCCCCGCTTCAGTCACAAATATACTGGCAGGCCTTGCGTGAAGACCTGTTGGATTTTTTAAAACAACTTTAGCTTCAACCATTTGAAATCCTCCTCTGCCATATGATAAGTTTATTTGAAAGAAGAAAAGGCAGGCACTCACCTGCCTCAAAAGCTTTTTATTCATACCTTCTTTGGCTTTAAAACCGAAACTATAAGTGCTGTTACAACTGTTCCTATTGCAATAGCCACCGCATACAAGAGCAAATTTCCTACAGCGTTTGGTATCGGCAGTACAAATATCCCGCCATGTGGAACTGCTAAAGTACATTTGAACAAAATGCTCAGGGCCGAAGTTACTGCTGATCCAATCATAATAGATGGAATAACCCTCAGCGGGTCTGCTGCAGCAAATGGAATAGCACCTTCAGTTATAAATGAAATCCCAAGGAAGAATGCTGCCTTTCCTGCTTCTCTTTCTTCTGTTGTAAATTTATCCTTTGCTATCAAGGTTGCAAGTGCCAAACCAAGTGGTGGTGTCATACCTGCTGCCATCACTGCAGCCATTATTGTTGAAGGCTGACCTGCCGCCAAAGTTGATACAGCAAATGTATATGCAGCTTTGTTGACAGGTCCACCCATATCAAACGCCATCATCAAACCCAAAATTATTCCAAGTAATACAGCGCTGCTACTAGACATGCTCTTGAGCCATTCAGTCATTGCCTTATTTAGGGCTGCGACAGGTTGGCCAATTACATATATCATACCCAAACCAATAATCAGTGTTGACAAAACAGGCAATATTAATACTGGCATCAAACCTTCCATTGTCTTTGGTAGCTTTATGGTTTTCTTAAGCCATGCAACTAAATACCCGGCTGCAAACCCTGCAACAATGCCGCCCAAAAAACCTGCTCCAAGTTTATTTGCTAAAAGCCCACCTATCATTCCTGGTACAAGCCCAGGCCTGTCTGCAATCGAAAATGCAATAAAGCCAGCCAGTATTGGAACCATGAGATAAAATGCACTGCCACCGCCTATGTCCATGAGCGCTGCTGCAAGTGTTCCTTTTTTCTCAAAAGCTTTAATTCCAAATGCAAAAGATATTGCAATTAAAATACCTCCTGCAACAACAAAAGGAATCATATAAGAAACACCTGTCATTAGGTGCTTGTACACACCTGTTGCCTTTTCTTTTGCTTCTTTCTTTGCCTCAAAGACCTTATCAACATAATCTTTCTTTTCCATGTTCATTGCTTTTGTGATAAGTCCTTTGGGGTCTTTGATAGCATCCTTTACACTTGCCCGAACAATTGGAAGCCCTTGGAACCTGTCCTCATCAATCTTTGTGTCGCATGCAAGTATAACTGCATGTGCCTCTTTTAAATCTTCGGGTGTTATCTCGTTTTCTGCACCGACAGAACCTCTTGTCTCAACCTTGATTTCAACCCCAAGCTCTTTTGCCGCCATCTGAAGTGCCTCTGCCGCCATGTACGTGTGGGCAATTCCAGTGGGGCAAGATGTGACAGCCACAATTTTTTTCATCTTCCCATTCCTCCTCATTTTTTATTTTTCTTCAAAAGCAGTTATGACATCTTCAAAAGACTTAGCATTATATAATTTTTTTCTCACATCTTCATGCATAAGTTTTCGTGATATAAAACTTAATACATGAAGATGTGTATCATCCGCATTTTCAGGAACTGCAATTAGAAAGAATATATATGCAGGCTCTCCATCCATAGAATCAAAATCTACTCCTTTTTTAGAAACACCAAAGGTAATACAAGGCTCTAAAACTGAACTATCTTTCCCATGAGGAATTGCAATGCCCATACCTATACCTGTTGAAAATTCTTCTTCACGTTTTATAACTGCCTTTTTAAACTTTTCTTTATCAGATAGTTTTCCATCTTTATAGAGAAGATCTATAAGCTCGTCAATAACTGCTTCTTTTGTCTCTGCTTGCAGATCAAAACTCATTCTTGATGGTGAAAACAAAGTTTTTATATCCATTTTATTTCCCCCAGCCTTTCTAATTTTATTTTTTCCAAAAACTCCTCAATTTCATTTTTCTCAGGCGGTTTTACACCCTCCTTTGAAACTTTTGCCGCTGCACATGCTAAAGCAAGCTTGAAAATAGATACATCATCCATATTTTGCGAAAGCCCATAAGAAATAGCTGCAACCATTGAATCGCCCGCGCCTGTTGTGCTTTTTACTTCAACCTCAGCTGCCTTTGCAAATAACCACATGTTTTCTGTCACAAAAACTGCACCCTTTGCTCCCATCGAAATCAAAATCTTTTTTATCCCACTTTCTATGAGTTTCCTTGCTGAACTTACAATAGAATTTAAATCATTTTCATCAACATCAAAAAGACATTTAAATTCGTGGATATTTGGCTTTATAACATCTGGCTTTTCTAAAACGCCTCTCTCAAGCGCTTTTCCGTCAGCATCAAATATAACCTTTGCACCTTTTTGTTTTAGCATTCTTATAAGCTCTACATACACATCTTCATCTGCACCAGGTGGAAGGCTTCCTGAGAGCACAAAGATGTCATCAGTTTTTGCTGTCCTATCTATCTTCTCAAATAAAAGACTTATGTCTTTCTTCTTAACTTCAAAACCATTTTGATTGAGGTCGGTATAAACCTTTTGCGCTGTCTCAACAATCTTGATGTTTGTTCGTGTAAGACCATCTACAAAAATAAAGTCATAATCAATCTGCATGTTTTTTAAGTATTTCAAAAACCAGTCTTTATTGTCATTTCCTAAAAAACCAAGAGCGATTGATTTTCCGCCCAAGGATTTTATAACCTTTGAAACATTTATGCCTTTTCCACCTGCATCTATTAAACAATGGTTGCTTCTGTTTACTTGCCCTTTTTTCAGCTCATCGATATACACTGTCATATCTATTGCTGGATTTAGTGTGACTGTATAGATCAATTCAATCCCACCTTGAAACTTAAAGTTTTATGTTATCACCTTCACACCAAGTTTTTCATACTCTGCTCTTTGTCTGTCATCCATCTTATCAGTTATAATATAATCAAGCCTGTTTACAGGACATATGAGTGAAAAAGTAACCTGGCCAAATTTTGAACTGTCTGCAACCAAAAAAACCTCTTTTGCATTTTCTATCATTGCTCTTTTTATAGCTGCTTCAACATGGCTTGGCGTTGTAACTCCAAACTCTATCGACACTCCGTTTGCTGCCACAAAAGCTTTGTCAACCCTAAATTGTCTTAGTATGCTTTGTGTTATATCTCCAACAAGAGCCTTCGTCTTTGTCCTTATAACTCCTCCTGTCACAATCACTTCAAGATTATCATTGTTAGAAAGTTCGTATGCTATGTTTACTGAGTTAGTTATTACAGTTATATTTTTTGCATTTATGTTTCGAGCAATGTACTGTGTTGTTGTTCCAGAGTCAAGGATGATGGTATCACCATCTTTGATAAAGCTTGCTGCAAGTTTTCCTATGTACTCCTTTTCTTTTGCAAATTTGTCTTCTTTTTCTGCAAAAGAAGGCTCAAAAGAGGTAATAAAATTGTTGACCGCCCCACCATGAGTTCTTTTTATTATCCCCAGAGCTTCAAGCTCCGCCAAATCTCTTCTGATGGTTGACTCTGACACACCAAACAGCTTTGCAAGCTCTGAAACCTTGACACTCTGCCCACTTCTTATCATCTGCGCAATTCTGCTTTTTCTTTCCTCTGCAAACATTCTGTTCACCTTTCGTTTATGCTCATTTTGGTGAATGAATTTAATCATTTATGCTCATTTATGATTAATTTCATTATAGAACATGAAAACTACCCTGTCAATCACCTTTTACAAAAAATATATGCCTTCTTGTCTAAATTTATTTGATTTGCACATATATAATAAGATGGTATTGTGAAAAGTGAAAAAGAAGAATATTGACTGTCAGAAATCAAAGGAGTATATTGATATTGAAAAAACTGAGAGTATGAGCATGAGGTGATTTAAAAGTGAAAGTTGTTGCATTCAATGGAAGTCCACGAAAAGAAGGAAATACATATCATGCTATAAAAATAGTAGCGCAGGAGCTGGAAAATGAAGGAATAGAGGTTGAAATTGTCCATGTTGGCGACAAACTTATTCGGGGCTGTCTTGCCTGTGGAATGTGCGCAAAAAACAAAAACGAAAGATGTGTAATTGATGATGAGGTAAACGAGTGGATTGGGCTTATGAAAAACGCAGATGGAATAATCTTGGGTTCTCCTGTTCACTACTCATCAATTTCAGCTACAATGAAAGCGTTTTTGGACAGAGCCTTTTATGTCTCTGGTGCAAATGGAAATTTGTTGCGCCACAAAGTAGGTGCAGCTCTGGTGGCAGTAAGACGTTCTGGTGGAACACAAGCTTTTCTGCAGCTTATGCAATACCTAAACTATGCAGAAATGCTTATTGCATCATCAAATTACTGGAACATCATTCACGGTACTCTTCCTGGCGAGGTTTTGCAGGATGAAGAAGGCGTTCAGATTATGAGAGTTCTTGGCAAAAACATGGCTTGGCTTTTGAAGCTTGTTGAAAATGGAAAAGGCAGTGTTTTAGAGCCTGCAAAAGAACCAAAAGTAGTTACCAATTTTATAAGATAATAAAAAAGAGGGGGTTTTGGAAAAACTTACTTCCAAACCCCTCTCTTGTCAATAATATTTCCTCCCAAAATAGTCATCTACTTGAGTATGCTTCCTTTTTGTTAAAACCTTGTTATCTTCCCACCTTCAACCTTGACAACCTTATCATCTACAGAAATCCAGACGTCAATTGAAGATGGGTTTTAGACAAAGTTGCCGTTCTATTTTACCTCTGCGCTTGTGCAAGGAAAGTGCCAATTTTTCATTTCACCTTCAAAATTTTTATATCAAGAGTCTCCATATCAACTGTAATGTGTGGAAAATCGTACATATGCTCTTTATTTCCTTTTAGAGAATAGATACAGTCAATTTGTCTGCCCTTCCCCACATCAAATAAACCTGCTTTCATCAAATTCAAACTGACTTTCCTTTTTCGCAGAATATCGGCATTTGCAACTACAATTAGATACTGCTTCCCATGTTCATTAAAAAGTCTGTATCCAAATGCCAAAACAAATTTACTGTTGTGAGGAATCTTGAAAAAGTTTTCTTTGCTTATAAAGTCCAAATATTCTTTTCTTATTCTGGCTACTTCTTCAATTAAAGCTATCATCTCATCTGCACCTTCGTTTGTCCAGTGAAGAGCGTATTTGTCAAAAAACGCAAGCTTGCCATAAAGAGGGTCTGATTTTGGAAGCATGTACTTACTTTCTGGTTGTGGGTCAAGACCCAAGTTCATTGGCTGAACTTCATAGACTTCCTGCCCGCACGTGACAAAAGGCACGCTGTTTGGCAAAAAGAAGTTCAAAGCGGTTGCAAACCGTGAAAACTCTCTTTTCCCAAGCCTTGAAGCTGCGCGCGGACTGTCTGGGATTTCACATGCCGCAAAAACAGGAACTTCAAGCTGCAAAAGTATATCCAAAACCTTTTTTAGTGTCCCTTGATAGTATCGAGGCTCTCTTGCCCAAAGATCGCCAATTATCATGTCATACCCTGACTCTTTTGCTTTTTTGTGCGCATCCATTGAAAGTTCTTCTGCAATAAAGCAAAACTGGGGGTCTACTTTTCTGGCATTTGAAATTATCATATCTTCCAGTTCTTTTGGAAGAGCATGACCCATGTCAATTCTTGCACCGTCTATGCCAAAGTTCTTCTGGTAGTGTACAATGATGTTTGCAATTTTTTCCCAAAGCTCTTTGTTTGGCTTTTTGCCTTTAAATATATTTCCTCTTATAATGTCAAACAAGATATATGGCGGCTGGTCTTCTTCTACATACTTTGCGGACTGAACAGGGTGGTCAAGATACAGCCTTAAGTACGTCACATCTGTCCATGGCGGCTGCGGGTCATTAAGACAGTCTGAAAAAGCTGGTGCCGTTGTAAGCCCAATCTCTTTTTCAATCAGTTCAAAAAAGTCAAGGTTTTTGTCTTTTTCGCACCTTTCTTTTATACTCTGCCACATTTGTGGGGCAAACCTATCAGGTGATGGCACAAACTTTTTAATGTGCTTTTGCACAGCCGGGTCTTTGTATATAAGCTCAATGTTATCTTCATTTGCTTTTGTAAACTCTTTTATCAAAGTCAACTTTGGCGGACCGTAGTCTCTCAAATCCTCTATTTTAATCCAGTAAAACCAGTCAGGATGTTCCAATATAAAATCAGAGTCTCTTGCAGATGTCCTTGGAATGATGTCAATTATAAACCTTATACCAAGAATATGGCATGCCTCAATCAGCGCTTTGAACTGTTCATCTATTGATAGATCATCTGCCATAGGGTCATATAGTACTGGGTCAAGCTCAAAAAAGTTTTTCACTGCATAAGGAGAGCCCATCTCACCTTTTTTATACCTTGTGCTGTTTTTAGTAATCGGAAGAGTGTAGATAGCATCAAAACCCATCTTTTTTATAAGAGGCAAAAGCGCAATTGTTTTTATAAACGTCCCTGTGTCTTTTAGCCCAAAGCTATTTTCAAGTTCAAGTTTTTTGTCGCCGTCGTGGTCCCAAGCAGAAAATGTTCTTATTTGCATACCATATACGCTGCTCTTTTCAATCCAGCTACTATATGGTTTTTTAAATACGCTTTTGTCTTGCGAGAGTATCTTTGAAAGCGGCTGAAGATAGTCAATTCCTTCCTTTTGGTAAGGCAAAACTGCTTTTTCTGCCGCCCTTGCAACAAACTTATAAGGGTTTACTGAGATTGTGCCATCGCTATTTTCTTTTTTCTCAAGCCCATCATAGCCGAAACTGTCCCACAGTTTTGGTATTCTGAAATCGTTTTTCTCATCCCATTCTTTTGCTTTATTATTCAGAATCTCAACAAGCTTTTTTAAAGCTGACATTTTTCTTATTTCTCCCCTTTTTCATTTTGCTTCTAATAAATTTATACCCTCAACTTATTTTGAGCAAACGTTTGCAATCTATACGAAATTATTTTAGCATACAAAATTCAAAATTTGTAGTGGTTTTTTCTGAAAAGTAAAGCGGCTCTGGTGCATCTTGTAAAATCCTCTTTCCCAGAGCCGCACTTTCAGGTACAGGGTATTTAAAATCTTACAGCTTAAGATACAGCACTTTGCTGTTGTGAATCCCGAGAAACCTGTTCAGTTTTCTCTTCTTTTTCACTTTCCTTTGCAAGAAGGATTGAGTTTAGTATCTCCTGCTTTATCCTTCTGACATTCTCATCCTCTGTCTCTTTTGCCTTGAACTCAACACCAAGTTCTTTTGTCAAAAGCAAAGTCAAGAGCATTTCAAATGCATTGAAAGATGCAGAAGAAGCCTTTTCGCCCATCGCAACCACAGTTTCTGGAACAATGTCGATGCCCGTTTTTTCTAAAGCCTGAGTAAACTTGCCCATGACATCCTGCAGAACTTGATATTGAGGTCCGCCGTATGCCTTTACCTGCTCTTCTATCGCAATTGCCCGGCCAATACCAATTCGTGCTTCTTTTTCTGCTTCTGCCTCTGCCAAAGCTTTTATCTTCTGAGCTTCTTGAAGCGACCTCTGATATTCTGCCTTTCCTTGGTTTGTCTGAATCTGGATGTTTATTTCAGACTCTGTTAGAAGTTTTTGCTGGGCTGCCCTTGCCTCTGCCTCTCTGAGCTCTCTTTCCTTTTCTGCTGCTTTTTGCTGGCGTGAGTATGTCTCTATCTGTTCAAGGGCAATTTGCCTATCTCGAAGCTGCTCTAAGATTGCGTCTATCTTGTTGTCGTTTGGAGATGACATTGGCGTTCCAATCAAAACCTCTTCAAGTTCCAAGTTGTAATGAGCAAACCTCTCTTTCATCTCCTCAGACGCCATCTTCTGAATCTCATCTCTTTGCTGGATAAGCTCAATGAGTGTCTTTTTCTGCCCTATATTTTTAAAGTATGCAGATACCATCGGGTCAAGAGTCTGCTCAACAAGCATCTTCAAATCTCCAAATCTTTGGACAACAAGCGGAGCTTTCCTGTAGTCTATGTGAAGAACAACCGCCAATGGCAGCGACGGTTCAAACGCATCTTTTGTGATAAGGCTTACTTCTTTGAGGTTTTCGTCATAGCGGTGCGTGCCTGTCTGGTTGCTTATCCATTTTAGTATGATATTTGTTGTTGGCACTTTGACAATCTTTCCTGCATATGTGTTGAATGCATACTTCCCAGGCATTAAAGGTTCTCTCCATACACCTCTGTATCCCTTTTCAACAAGCTCACCATGTTTGTAGTCTTCACCTGACGTGTCCTGCCCCTTTGGCCCAACATATGATACAACAACTCCAACATAACCAACTTCAATGACTGTCTTGTCAATCAGCTCAACTGTTGCAAAGAGGCGGTTTATAAAGTACGTTCCTTCAACAAGCACCTGAAGCTGTCTTCCACGAAATCCACCTGCTTTTAAAAACTTTTCAGGGTCCTGGAAGTTGTTGTGGTAAGTTTCAGGGTCAGACGGGTCATCGCCAACAGTTGGTGCAACAATGTCACCGCTTGGAAGTGATGGTCCGTCGTGCACAGTCACAATTCCAACTTTGTCCTCTGTGATTACAATCGGCCTGAAAGCATTTCGGGATTTTAAAGTCTGGACCATCTTCTCTATCATCTCTTTTTCTTCTTTGTTGCCCATTGGAAGATAGTAAATCTTGTCCTCTGTGATGACTATAAACTGCGCAAGGTTAAAAGCATATGTTCCTTCACGAAGAATAGCTCGCTGCGGTCCTCTCTGCCCACCGTTTTCCAAAAAAGCCCTGACATCCTGGAAATTATTACATTCTGGAATCACTTTGCCAAGGGTCTGGGTAGGTTCAAGAGGCTTTCCATCTCTTGCAAATACATATCCAATCTGACCCTGTGGAATTGTAACAAGAGGAACGATATGGACTTTGTACATAAGCGGTGTCCTAAAATGAATACCACCTCTTAAAACTTCTGGCTGAAAGCCTGCTTCACCTTTCAAGGCTATAATCTGCTCATCCAGTGAACCTTTGAAAGACCACCACTTTTCAACAATTCCCACCTTGTCATTAGGAATAACTCTAAGACCTATGAGTTTAAGTAAAATATAAATGGAAATTAACACACCAGCAACTTCAATCAATACGACCACTTGAAATCTCCACTCCTTTCACTTTTTTGACAACTTTCTCTTAATTTCGACAAAATTCGACCTGATTGTGCTAAATGTTGCTGTAAATTCTTTTGTTTCTTACTATGATATCACAATACTATTATTGATACAACAGTATCAATTTGACATTTTATTTTTACAATATTATAAACGCATCAATCTATTCAATTGTTGCGAAAAATTCTTGAATGTATTTATAACTCTCTTTTAGTCTTTCGACATACTCAACATTCTCCCAAGTCTGCCAGGTGTATTTTTTAACTTCAAAGCTGCTGTTTCCTGGCAGAACATCACCAAGCTTTCGGTCTTCAAAAAGCGCACAGTAAAATACAAACCCATCTGTTTTTGTTGTTCTGAGCATATCCCTTGAAAGTTGTTTGAAAGTCCTTTTGTCATCTAA
>OFGS01000167.1_pt1 | contig 17228 bp, 13 predicted proteins | sample 1521851 | NCBI WGS metagenome assembly OFGS01 (sample SAMEA3142070, study PRJEB24117) | hot springs metagenome
GTATGAGTATGAAGCTAAGGAAATAGCATTGAAATACGGAATACCTGTTCCGAGGAGCCGTGTAGTGCACGTGCTGGAAGAAGCTGAAAATGCTGCTAGAGAATTGGGAGCCGTTGTTGTCAAGGCACAAGTTCTAGTTGGTGGTAGGGGTTTAGCTGGTGGTGTTAAGAAAGCTGATACACCGAGCGAAGCCAGGGAGATTGCTGGGTTAATACTTGGATCCAGGATACGTGGTGAAGAAGTTAAATTAGTATTAGTAGAGGAGAGGGTTTGTATTTCGAGGGAACTATATTTATCACTAGTAGTTGACCGTGCTGCGAGGAAACCGCTATACCTCGTCTCCGAGATAGGTGGTGTCGAGATAGAAGAGCTTGCTAGGAAATACCCCGAGAAAATACATAGAGTATATGTTGATCCCGAAGTAGGTTACAGTGAATACATGGCTCGCGAAGCACTAGTAGCGTTGAAACTACCTTGGAGTCTCCTAGGAGAACTTGCAAATATAATGAAAAACATGTACAGGATAATGCTAGATTACGATGCTGAACTAGTAGAATTCAATCCACTAGTTTTAACGTGTAATGGAGGACTAGTAGCGGTGGATGCAAAAATAACTATTGATGATAACAGTCTCTACAAACACCCAGATCTACAGAAATATTATGGTAGAGAATTGAGTTTAATTGAGAAGAAAGCAAAAGAACTTGGATTTGGTTATGTTGAACTAGATGGAGATATAGGTGTTATAAGTAATGGTGCTGGTCTAACAATGGCTACAATGGACTCTATACTACACTATGGTGGTAAACCAGCAAACTTCCTGGACATTGGTGGAGGTGCATCGAGAGAAAGAGTAAGAGAAGCCGTTAAATTAATGCTTCAAAACCCGAGAGTAAAAGTCTTGTTGATAAACATATTTGGTGGTATAACTAGGTGTGATGAAGTGGCTCGAGGTATTATTGAAGCCATAGAAGAAATCGAGGTTGAAAAACCAATAGTCGTTAGAATGCTGGGTACGAATGAAGAAGAGGGCAGACGTATACTGAGAGAACATGGTATACTCGTCCACGTCGAAATGGATGATGCTATCAGGGAAGCAGTAGAGCTTTCTAGACGGTGAGTATGATGGGTATACTTGTCGATAAAAATACACGCGTAATTGTGCAGGGTATTACTGGTAGAGAAGGGAGTTTTCATACAAAACTAATGTTAGAGTATGGAGCGAGGATAATAGCTGGTACATCTCCCGGTAAGGGGGGAACATATGTACACGATGTACCAGTATACAACACTATATACGAAGCAGTAAGTGAACAGGGCTTAATAGATGCTTCAATAATCTTTGTACCAGCTAGGTTTGCTAGCGACGCTGTATACGAAGCAATAGATAATGGAATTAAACTAATTGTAGTCATAACTGAAGGTATTCCACTACACGATGAACTCAGATTTATAAACTATGCTAAAAAGAAAGGAGTTATAATAGTGGGTCCCAATACTCCCGGAGTTATGACTGTAAGTGAATGCAAACTAGGTATAATGCCAGCTCAGGCCTTCACGAAGGGGAATATTGGATTGGTATCTAGAAGTGGCACGTTAACATATGAAATAGCCAGAGAACTTAGTAAAGCTGGTTATGGTGTATCCACTGTTGTAGGATTGGGAGGAGACCCCGTAACTGGATTAGACTTCATAGATGTAGGTGAATTGTTTACGAGAGACCCAGGTACAGACGGATTTATACTCGTAGGCGAGATCGGCGGTGATGCCGAAGAGAGATTTGCAGTTTATTATAGTAGAGTAGTGAAGAAAAAACCAGTTGTAGCTTATATTGCCGGTAGAACAGCTCCTCCCGGTAAGAGGATGGGCCATGCAGGTGCTATAATATCGATGGGTATAGGTGACTATGGATCCAAGAAAAACGCTCTTGAATCAGCAGGTATACCAGTAGCCACTACGCCTTCACAAGTACCGGTATTATTGAGTCTCTTATTAAAGAAATAGTTTTTATCTCTACTCTACATTTATAGTCATGGTGCATGGAAATGAACGTGCTGGACAAGATAGGCCCCGGCGATAAAGCCCCCGAAGAAGTAAACGTATTAATAGAAATACCAGTTAATAGTGGCGTGAAATACGAGATTGATAAAGAAACCGGGATATTAGTAGTAGACAGGATACTATATACTTCGATGGTTTATCCATTTAACTACGGCTTCATACCAGGTACATTAGAAGAAGATGGAGATCCCGTAGACGTCCTCGTAGTATCCCATGATCCACTACTACCGGGTTCAGTTATAAGAGTTAAACCTATAGGCGTATTGGAAACACAAGATGAAAAGGGATTTGATGCCAAGTTGGTGGCGACACCATCAGATAAAATAGATCCTAGATTCCAACATATAAGAGACATAAGTGATTTACCAGAAGCAGTGAAGCAGAGAATAGAACATTTCTTTGCACATTATAAGGAACTAGAGAAAGGTAAATGGGTTAAAGTAATAGGTTGGAGAGGTAGAGAAGCGGCATTAGAAAAGGTTGTGAAAGCTATTGAAAGGTATAGAAAAGAACACTAGATAGTAGGATAAGGCTATGTCAACTACTAGGGAGAAGATCGTGGATCTACTCAGAACTACTAGGAGACCGCTTACAGTCGATGAAATAGCAATTGCATTAGGTGATGTAAACCCCAAGGATATATACGAACACTTAGAACACGTCGCTAAGAGTATTTATTCTAGGAGTAGTGGTAGGGAAGTATTGCTAATGGAGCCTCCTTATTGTAGAAAATGTGGATATGTCTTTAAGGATATAAATAAGCCTAGAAAGCCTAGTAAGTGTCCTCGTTGTAAAAGCGAATGGATTGCTCCTCCAAGATTCATAGTTAGTGTAAATGAATAGTGTGTTTTTATCTATATCAGGATTCTCTAAATATCCAACCAGTGTTCTTGGGCTTCTTTCTCTTCACTCCTCCTACTTGTAGTCCATGGGCTACGAGTGGCAGTGCTATTGTTGCATCCACGTGTACCGTTTTCTTCTTTGCTAGTGGAGATACTTTACCCCAACTCACTGCTTCTTCTAGTGTTGCTCCGCTTAATCCACCCCATTGAGGCATATCCGTTGTGAACTGCACCGCGTATTCTAGGCTCTTATAGTATTCTTTTCTATTCTCTTCGTATTCTGCTATTAGTGTCTGTGATACAGCTGCGAGGTTTATGTAGTCTTTTGGTACTCCTCCACCTATGTATATAGCTCCTATTTTCCCGGATTTCCTCACTAATTCAACTAGTTGATAAAAGTCTCTAACCATGTCTATTACTATTCTTTTCCCTTTCCTAAATGCTAGTAGTAATGCTATCCCATACCCACTATCTACTAGTGCAGGGGAGAATATTGGCTTCTTGGATCTATATGCTGCTGTAACTATACTATCGATATTCCTCTCGTCCAGGAACCTGCCGAATTCGTATAGGAATTCAGGAGTAGTGTAGATTTTGCTTTCTGGCAGTGTTTCAACAAAATCCTCTATCAGCTTCTCCATTTTCCTATAATCTACTTCGCTTGCTACCTCGTCGTAGAATCTATCGTATTTATGTTTTAGTAATAGTGTGTCATCTATGCATGGATTTACCTTGTAGTACTCGTAACCCATTGCGGCATATATGTCTTCACTTATATTTGCAGGTGTAGATACGAGTACATCTATGTAGTTCTCCTCTATAAGCCATTTTACAATCTTCCACATACCAGCAGTACTCATAGAACCGGCTAAACCCATGAATACTGTGACATCAGGATCGTTGAACATTTCTAGTAGTACATGGTATGCTTCGCCGAGAGCTCTCCCTTGGAATGAAGTCTCAGATAACTCCAATAGTAGTTCATGTATGTTTTTTGCCTTTACATCTAGTGGTTTTACTATACCATATGCGAATTCAGGTATTTCTTGATTTGACACGATATCACCAGGATGGTATATGTTGTGATAGTTATATAGGTATAATGCCGCCGCCGGGATTTGAACCCGGGACAACCGGATATCTCCTGGATCGACTCGATTATCTGTATATTGATCCGTATGAGTCCGGCGCTCTGCCGGGCTGAGCTACGGCGGCTCTACTATTTCTATATACGTATGGGTCTTAAATATTTTCAGTAGAGTCGATTCTATGTTTTAAACTCAACTAGAATTATTCCCTTTACACTGTTTACTTTAATACTAGTTGCGTTTATCCCCTCTAATATGCCTTTTATGAACTCTACTATTTGATTTGTCTCATTCTCTGATAGTAATGGCGATACACACTTTATTCTATACGTGTTTTCTTTTTTATCTGCTTCTACTAGGCTGAGATCCCATCTCATTACTTCTAATAGTGTTTCCAGTGTTCGAACAGGGTTTATTGTCTTCCATTTGAGGTATAATCCATATGCTCTGCCTATTTCACGCCATCTGTCTAGTATGTTTTCACCGCATGTATTGTTCTCAATACATTCTAGTATTGGTTTAGGTATGTAGATTCCGCCGAGTACTCTTAGTATTTTGTAGGCTCTCAGTATTTCAATTGCATTACTGGTATTGTAGCCTAGTTCACATAGTTCAAGGAAGTGTCTAATAGAATCTTCTATTATTTTAGTAAGGGATACGCCCTGTTTTCTAGCGATATCTGTTACTCTATCTATAAGACTCTTAGATATATATACTAGTTTCTTCTCTTCCACTTCACTCATAGATGTCACTTCTCCTCGTATACTGCACTAACTACACTTGTAGTCTCTATCCTAGTAGTTTCCTTGTAGTTAAACACACTTAGTGCTCCTCTGAGCAGTGTTAAGACGGGCTCTACAATACTATTGTAATCTGAGTGAGGGAGGGATAGTGCTACTTCTAGTCTTTTTCCCTTCCTCTCTATCGATAACTCACCTATCCAGTTTAATGCTTTTTCAAGGTCTCTTAGTAATAGTTCCAGGGGATTTTCAGCGTTGAGGGTGTTATAGTATTTTCCAAGCCATTCTCCTAGTTCCCTCCATTCTTCTAACCTAGGGGATTCTTTTAGGTGTTTAAACCATATACTGCTTGGAACTAGTATAAAGCCTATTTTATTCATTCTCTTATAGAAGAGTATTTCGTTAATTATCTCTTCGAAATCAGTATTGGATTCTACGAGTTTAACGTAGTCTTCGAATATCTCGTTTACGAGATTATATAAACTCATTCTCTTACTAGTAGAGATGATTTGTAGCTTGTCTACGAGGTCTCTTCTAGCGAAGAGCGCTTTACGCTCTGCTGATACAGGCAAGTAATACACCGTTTTCTAAGTATAAGTCTACTAGTATATTAACTTTGATTAGAAACGGGATTATGGAGGAAACGTATAATGGGTTTAAAAAATAATGTGAATTGAGAAACTAACCTGCTATTTTTCTATGTATAGTTATTACGGTGAATGCTGCTAGTATCGCCGAGATTATTGAGAACGCTACTGCTATCCATATAGCTATTATTAATTGAGGTGCATCAGCTATTAATTGAGGTACATCAGCTGTATTAGCCTTAACAGTGCCGACATCTGCCTGTATTGTTCCGAGCTTTGTATCTATTATTGCAATACCGTTTCTTATTTCAACTATCTTGGGATCTAATGCTGATACCAGTGCCCTGACTTCGCCGAGATTTGTTTTTACTACCGCGATATCACCGTCGATCTTAACTAGTTTTGCGCCTAGATCGCCTAGTGATACTTGTAGTGGACCTAGAGCTGTTTCTATTCTAGCAACTCCATTTCTAATATCGACTATTAATGCATCTAGTGCTTTTAGATCTGTCTTTATTTCACCTAGTGATGTCAGCGCAGTTATTAAGTTGTCATTTAATCTGAATATTACTGGTTTAAGTAGTGTTACATCTGCTTTAATCGTACCTACATCTGTCTTTATAACAGCTACGTCACTTGTAGCTTTATCTACACCGCTCTTAATAGCTACTAGTGTGGCGTTGTATGCTGTGACTAGGCCTTTAATGACCGATACATCTGTTTCTATAACACCGATCTTCGTTACAAGTGTTGCCACGTTGTTATTTATAGATACTATTATGGGTTCTAATTCTCCTAGTTTAGTAATAATAGTGCCTGTATTCGTCTTGATTACTGCGAGGTCGTCTCGTATAGCTACTAGGTGTCCTGTTATCGTGTTCAAGTCGCCCCCGATCCGGGTGAGAGCATCGTATATCACGTCGCCTTCTCCGAGCACTCTGAACAATCCATATACAACTGGATATCCTCCTGGATAACCATATAGTCCTATGGAGTGTAGTCCAGGCCTGAATCCAGCGCCAATCAATGAAATGTTCAACGCTCCGCACGCATTGCTCACTACAATGTTAAAGAACTGGTTGTCTACTATTGCGCTGTATACCTGATCTGGATCTAGGCCGTAGAATCTCACTAAGAATTCCGCGCCATCATTGTGCACTACTTCTGGTAGGCTGACGCTAGGTGTAATGGTGAATATTGCATCCGTGATCCATGTTGTAGGGGTACTAGATGCTGGGTAATATGCACTTACCACGTGTGGGCCGCCATAATCTACTGGGACGGTGAACCTAACTGTTACGTTGAACCTGCCATCCGGCCCGGTGGTGGCGTTAACGATGTTCCAATGGTCTCTACAGCCTGTCCAGAATAGGCTTATACTCTGGTTCGCCGGGAATCCATATGCTATGGCCTCGACTATTGTACCTACAGGTCCTTCTGTAGGTTCTAATACTAGTGTTGGGTGTACGTTGATGTTGAATGTGTACCGTACGTGATCCTGTGTCACGCTAACAGCGTGTATTCCCATACCCAGTTCGGGCACCTCGAATGTTATGTTAAAGAATCCGTGTGTACTGTCAGGCATTACGGTAGCTACTAGTGTGTCGCCAACGTAGAAGTTAACGGGCATTGTTGGATTCCACCATGCACCGGCGACTACAATGGTGTCGAATACATATGCATTTACAGTTACTTGGCCACTGCCCGCACCCAAATAGATGCTGGTGAACGGTAGTGCCGTATCACCGAAGTCGATTGACCTTATCTCTACGAATGCTCTCCGGTACTCCATATATATTACCTGATCGACAAAGCCGTCTGGTGGAGCTAGAGTTGTGAGATTATAATATACACCTATAACAACAGTATCATACGGTATTTCTCCGATACCCGTCCACTCTTCATAAAGGTCCACTATGTCCCATGTATAGGTGAACTTGCCGTCTGGTCCTGTCAATACCTGTGCAAATACTCCTTCCACTCTTGCTGGTTCTAAATATGTTAGGTTTAATAGTGCATTCGGTTCAAACGCTGCACCCACTAAAGTAACTCTTCCACTGCCTGGACCCCCTATTGGTTCTAGAGATATTGATGGTAGTATCTCTACTATTCCGCCGACAGCTACTTGAGTCATTAATCCATCGAATATCTTGATGTACTTGTAGTCTCCTATTATATCGTAGGGTACTGGACCGATTACAACAGCGTACGAGGTCTCTCCTATATTGACTGTTCCAATGTAGAATTCCCTGTTAGCCGGGTGTAGTACAGGGTAGTCGAACTCGTATTTTTTCAATCCGCTTCCATAGAGGTCTGCCAGAATAAATGGGCCAGCGTACACTATGTCATCTGGGCTAATAGCTGATAAACCGTCTTTGCTCATGTATAGGTAGAACTCTAATCCATCGAATTGCACGTGGTCTGTTGTATCTGTCCTAAATACTAGTGTAAAGTGGGCTGGAGTGAAGTATGGTGCTTCTCCATCGACTTTCTCTACTACGTAGCTTCCTGCTCTGATAGATACACTATAAGATGCTTCTATAATGTTTTCACATGCGACAGCGCCAGCCACTAGTGGACAGTCCGTTGCTGCAAGTACTGGGTTAAATCTGGCTCCCTCCACCATCGGTATTTCTACTACTGGTAGTATTGTTGTTATGAGTCCAAATAATATTAATACGAGTATTGACACAGAGTATATTTTATTCATTACAGACTACACCTCGTTTAACAACGATAATAGGACTAGTATTTAAACCCAATGACTACACTACTATTACATAAACTCCTAGATCTGTATACATGCTTGTTGAGAAGAAGTGAGAGCAGAGGGAGAAAAAGAGTGATGTGTGGCTTGAAAAACTACCTGTGGATTAACCGTATGTTGAGTGGTATAGTGTTCCACTCGAAGTAGGCATTTCTCACTCCACTATCCAGCCATCCAACAGTGGTAACGAACTGCCTAGTGGATACTGCTATTGGTATAATGTACGTTGCTTTAGGCACTGTCGGCGAGGGCTTAATGTATACTACTGCTCTCAGCGTATTACCTACTAGCTCTACACTTGCTATGGATACATTCAATCCATATTCGGTTAAGTTTTCGATATAGTATGCTCCCTCTGCTGTATGCACTATTCCATCGCCTACAAGACTCATAGCTAATGGTAGGAAAGAGGGATCAGGCGATCTCATCAACACTCTGTGCTCGTATGCATCTACTACTACATTATATCCCTGCACTACGCTTGCTATTATGGGGGTTATTCGAAGTGTAAACGGCTCTTCGTAACCTAATCCAGAGAACTGTATATTTCTAACAACTATCCTGTACACGCCCGGAGCACTGGCCTGTGCTATTATTAATGATTCACCCGGTCTATAACTATCCCAGAACCTAGTTGGATTATAGCTTCCTCCACCACGCGGATCTCTCGATAACTCGGCACCTAGTTGTACTCCGTTAACGGGATACGCGTGTACGGTAAGTATCTCGGGGTTTACCATGCTGTAAGTGTATGGTCCGTAAACATGTACATCTAGGTTACTAGCATATATTTCATTGCCGTGTGTAGGCCAGATTACATTCACTCCGAGAGCCCATATGTTCCTCAAAGATGGATATATTATTACCTTGAATACTCTCCAGTCACCGGATTCGTATCTCCAAGTATAGTCAAATACTCCTCTTAGATAACTATTTCTTCTAGGTGTAGTCTCTCTAAATGGCTTAATAACGAGTACTTCTTCTCTCCTCATTTCTAGTGGTCTGAAGAACGATACCGGTATAAGTGTCTTTATACCCCTCGTCTTTTCTTCTACTACTATATACCCACTGTAGAAGCCCGGGTTTACAGGAGCTCTTACTATTACATTACCTGCTCGTCTATCTCCTACTCTGAGGGATAGCGTGTTAGGGGAAATAATTACGTCTCTCCATGGTTTATACTGGTATCCGATAACTCTGGCTTTAAGTGGCAGTACCCCCCTATACGTTGAGCCGGATACGCCTATTCTTACAACTAGGTATCTGGGTAGAGTCGCCGGGTCGAAGCCCGTGTACGCTTTAATTAGTTCTTCTATGTCCTTGATCTGAGTTTCGAGATCACCTACTTGTATCCTGAGTGCATTGGCACTACGTATATCATAGTACATTCTAGCTGTCTCAGCCCATGAGAATACGCCATCAGCTCCTACATCTATCCAGTATGCTAATTCAAGTATAGATGTTGGAATGGTATTATTGTATACTCCCTTTCTACCGCCGGATTCGAAGTACTGGAATGGGTATATTAGTTCTATCTCGAAGTAATCGTATTTCCTGAGTTTTGCGATATCTAGCACTAAGTGGCCGTACAGCGTTGCGGACGTTACATTAAATGTCAGGGATTCACCGGAGCAACTCGTTATTATAGTCGGGTCTATATTTGACACTACTAGGTCGCAGAAGCCGCGAGTCTCAACAATCTCTAGTCTAGTTGAGTACAGCCTGTATTCTCCTCGTCCCTCAATATAGAGCCTTCTTAAGGCTACTTGGCCTGGTAGAATATGTGGTACAAAGATCTTTGGTTCAAACCACGCTTCTTTTCCGATTACTACGTCACCATGCGTTGTACTCCAGTAGTTAACGCCTAGCTCCGATAACACGTCCCTGAATATGTCATATGAGTATATTTTGGGATACGATGAATCCAGTGTTGCTTTTACTGCTCTATATGCATCTATAAAGCCAGCTCCCTGTGATAGCTCGTCGAACCCCATGTCATAGGCGTTGTTCATTATTATGGTTTTGAGTAGATGTGCTGGCATTCTCTTTCCATGTGCAGACTTGTAGGCTGAAACCACTAGTGCACTTGCGCCAGCGGTCATTGGAGTGGCCTGGCTCGTGCCGCTGAACAATGCATGTACGTATCTACCATCGAATCTACGTACACGCAATGCATCCCATGTTCTGCCAGTAGCCCATGCAAACGAACCGATAGCTACAATGTCTGGTTTAACAACGCCTAGTTCTGTTGGACCCCTATTACTCCAACTTATAACTTGTCTATTTGAGCCGGGCCAGTGGAAGCCGTATGCAGGTCTATAAGTAAACTCTGTTGCCGCACCCACACTTACGGATAGAGATGAACCTGCAGGAGATGCTATTGTACCATAGCCTGGTCCACCATTACCTACAGCAACAAAGTGTAGTGTGCCGCTCTTCAATATAGTGTAGTCGAAGATTACGCTCTGCGGATCCATGCCTGTATTCCATCCCCACAGTGCCCATCCACTAATACCATAAGAGTTGCTCGTTATGTCAGCTTGGTGTAGACCAGTATAAGTCCACTTCCAGCCATATCCTTCGAAAGCTGTCCATGGATTAGTTAATAGTGCTGGCCGCAAGTACACTGATCCTTCTCCATATGGAGTAGCTATATCGAATCCCGAGAAGAAGTATATGGATACAGCTACTGTACCATAGTATAGTGCAGGTGAAGCAGCTATCTTAGCTCTTGGTGCTTGCCCAGAGATACTCCTCGTAGTGTAGTCTGCTAAAGCATAGTAGTCTCTACCAGCAGCTGTTGTAGCACAGAATGTACCGTGGCTGTGATAATCGTATTCTAATACTACATAGTCGCCGTATGGGTCTAATCCAGGCCATACGTATGCTACTGGTTCATATTCCCATACATCTGCTGGGCCAGCAGTTGAGATGCCTTGTAGTGGTGGTAGAGTTAAGACTTCTTGTTTCAGTACACCGATCTTCTCCAGTATTATTACAAATGCAGCATCGTATACGTACCCAGCCAGTGTTCCAATAGAGTAGTCTCCTATACCATCTTCGTTCAGGTCTCTTACTACTATTTCATAGCCGTATCTAATAGGCTCCTCATCTGCAAACGAGAAGTCCGGCGTTGTTCCCAGAGTACCGGGGAATACGACGTTACATGGTGCTGGCGATAGAGCTGCTCTGAGTAGGTATAGTGCTGTAGTAGTATCAACATATACTGTATCGTAGAATCCATCTCCATTACTATCTACAGTTATGACTGGAATAGTATACTGTACTGTGGCTACACCCGCAGAGACATACTGAAACATTAAACCAAACTTTATATCTCCATAGTAAACTATGTCTCCGATATACCATTTATTATCTGCTGGGAATGGCAGCCAGCCTGTAAAGCTTCTACACCCTGTTACTCTTATGTACAGTCGGTTAGTCCACCTATACACGTAGTACGGCGGCCAGAATAGGTATAGCTGAGCCGGATCTACTACTATGTAACCGTCTTCCGTGGGGACAGCCTTAACAGGTGTTAATACTAGGCCTAGGCTACTAGCATCGAAGACCATTGGTAAGCCGTATTCATCTCTAGCTATTGCTCCTAATCCTAGCCCAGGTGAACCATAATCTACTCCAGTATCTATTATTGCTATTGTTACGTCTTCTCCTCTAATATTGTATTCTGTCCATACGTCGTATGCCCCTGTGATATCTACGGTGTAGTGATAGCCTAGTGGTATACCTGTTGCTTGTGTTATTTCACTGAACCAATTCACGTCTTCGTTTAATAGTCTATTTAGTATTTCTTGTTCTTTGTTTATAAGCGTATCTAGTCTAATATCTGGTAGTATTGCTAGTACTCCAGGTGTATTTGCAAGGAGTGCTAATTGATCTCTTTTTATAGTTACAAACGCTATATTGTATACATGTGTAGGTAAGTTAGCTACTAGTCCTAATATCTTGCCTTTAAGAATAGTTATAGGGGCATTCCTATCCATTACTAGCATTACATATCCATATTCACCGTCATTAACTAGTTTAAATATCTCCTCTTCTGGTTTACTTATTGACAAATATGCAGAGTCTTCAACATATGCTCCATGAATCCAGTATTCATTGTTCATTAGTATTGGACTTACATATACACTAGTAGTTAAACTAGTATTATTCGTAGCGATTAAAGGTGATGCCATAAGTTGTATTAATAATGCTAGGAGGATTCCAGCGGTAACGGCTTTTGAAAATCTATTCATAAATACCCCCATCGTGATTATAATATCAATTACAATATATAAGCTTTTCTTGAGTATTATCCCAATTAACAATCCATTGAGAAAATATAATTAGATATATCTATAAGGCAACATGACTATATAAGAAAGGTTTTTTAAATCACGAATCGAATTTAATAGTATAGGCGGCGGTCGTCTAGCCTGGACTAGGACGCCGGCCTGCCAAGCACTCGTAGAACGCCGGAAATCCCGGGTTCAAATCCCGGCCGCCGCATTTCAATACTCCACGTGAATTTTACGAGAACGTTTTTAACCCCCTCTTATCATTAACATTGACTAATCGAGGATCGTATTGAATGGTGATATCGTATTAAAGTACTGTACTTTATTAGAGGTTTATGGAGCAAGCTATTTGCCCCGCTATATCCCGGTGAAAAAGAGTTTATTACTAAGCTGCATAGTCACCTAGAACTTACTGGTAAAGCCTTAAGATTACTGGAGGAAATGGTGCTTGGTATTATTGAAGGCTCTATTACGGATAGAGATCTACATGAATACCATGAATTAATCCTGAAGATTGAGCGTCAAGGCGATGAGATATTGAGGAATACGAGTGGAGAAATATATAGAGGCGCTGTACCTTTAACTACTCTCTTAGCAATGGATACTGTTTTCAGTAAAACAGACGATATACTGGACAATATACATATATTATCGAGGGAAATACTAGATGTACATATAATGCATGAAACTCCATATACTAAGATGTTCATAGCTGGAAACCTGCTTGAAATGATCAACACCAGTAAGAAGGCACTGGAAATACTATTAAAACTAGTAGATAACTTGTTCAAGTATGATTTCAGAGAACTAGGATCAATAGCGCGGGAGATACATAGTCTTGAAGAAGCCGTTGATGATTTAAAAAACCATACATTAGAAGACTTGTATCAAAATGCTAGTAGATTATCATACTTTGAGTTTTGGAGTATAATATCCATAGTATTCAACATGGATAATGCTATAGATGCCATCAAAGATGTTGCATATAAACTACTGACTCTACGGAGCAGTTATATGGTCTAAGAAACTTTAACGAGACGGGTTTTGTACATGGATTTACTAGCATTGATCAAATACATAGTTGTAACCATACTCTCCATATTGGTCTCCGGGAATAATCTATCTATTAATGTAGGTAGCTTGATTGGTACTAGAATTTTGAGTTTTAGACAGGCTGTAGTAATAGCTCTATGCGGCCATATCTTGGGACTGTATATTCATGGATTCTTTATGAGAATTCAAAATATTGATGATCAATGGATAGTAGTAGGGTCTATTATCACAATACTCTTGTTTATTATAGGCATAGTGCTCGAAATCCCTCTTTCGCTAGTTACTTCACTATATATAGGGCTTATAGGTATATCATTGGCTTTGAGTAATGTTCCGATCAATACAATGCCATTATTGTACTGGCTTATACTTCCCTTTATATCGATTATTTTTGCATACTTATTGTTTAAGGTGATGAGTGTTTTGGGTAATTATTTACCCAGGTATATTGAGTATTATAAACTCTTCTCGATTATTACGGCGTTCATATTATCGTTTACTTTTGGAGCAAATAATCTAGGATTATTATGGGGTTTATTAGAGTTCAGTGAACTAGGATTCATAGTAGTGGTTATAGGATGTGTTCTAGGTGTATTGCTTCTTGGATGGAGAGTTCTCTATCGCTTCGTTACAGGCCTATATACATTAGGTCCATTAACTAATATTACAATACAAATACTCGCATCGATAACACTTGAACTTGGAACATTGTTTTCTATACCTGTACCAGTTTCTATTATAGTTTCTTTCGGCTTAATTGGTACAGGTATAGCTCATAGATTCAGAATTATTAATCCACTGTATTCCGGGAGACTCGTAGTGGGTTTTATAGTGTCTATATTAATGAGTCTTGTTTTATGCTACATTATAGCTTGGATTATTCTCAACGTAATCTTCTAATAGTATTTTAGCTATTCTCTCAGCGCCACTGGGATAAGTCCTGGATGGTTTACTTATATTGTCAATACTTTTCTTCAAGTTATTTACATTTACTTCTCTTAGAAATACTGCTCCTAGTTTCTCGGCGTATTTCTCTACATCTTCTCTGGTTGCCCCCAGTCTTACCCGGGGATTCCACACTATTATTGTTGGTTTATTATAGGCTAGACTAGCTGTAGCAGCTGTTACTCCTTGATGCGTAATCACTAGACCTGCACCTGCAATCCATTTATGTATATCACTCGTGTACTTGAATACTATCCACGTAGGATTCTTCTTAATATAGTAGTCGGGATCGATGTCTCCTGTTTGCAGTACGATATTTTCTAGTTTAAGGTATTCGAGTGCACTATATAACTCTCTGTATCCAAGCGTGCCCGTTGTAACTAATATGTATCCATAGTCCCTAGGCTGGTATATGGGAGGCTCGTATACGGGCCCAGTGACGATACCTCTTGGAAACATTTCCAATTGCTCATTCCAGTGCAAAAAGACCTTTGCATTCATTTTCTCGAGTATTTTAACTGCACGTGAAGGTTTAGTGAAATGCTCTATGGCTTCGAGAGTATATAGTTTAGAGCCTTGAAGGAACCTCGTGACAATGCATGGTGGTATTGAAAAATTCGATCCACTAGCAAACACTGTTTTAAAATTGTATTTTTTTATTAATGCTAGTGATTGTTGAAAAGCTTTAATCCACCTATTAAGCCCTCTATACAATGGTTCGCCTGGCTTTCTTGGCAGTACTTGGGAATACGCTTCACCTAGTCCTCTAAATTTATCTGATAAGAAACCATATTCCTCTGCTATGAGGATAATGTTCTCACTGAAACCTTGTTTAACGAGTTCAGAGGCTATTGAATAAGTGTATCCAGCGTGTCCACCATAACCAGCAATTAATAGCATTTTACTCTTCTTATTCACAATACTACACCTTTCCAATAAATCTATATGATTACCCCGAGTATTATTCAACTAGTGGAGGATATTATGGATAAGTGAATTGTTTTTGCACATGGAAATAGTGGTGTTTTCCCAGCCGCCTTAATTAAAGGCTTCTTGGAGAAACAAGGAATACACTGTACAAGTAGTATTTACTCACCCCTTGGATTAGTAAGTGATATAGAGGAATTCTGCTCAGGTTTAGAAAACATATTTATAGTCGATATGGCTTTAAACAAATTACACGTAGAACAACTGCTAAGTATACTCGGTGAAACTTTAAATTAATGTAGAGTAATACACATAGATCACTATCCACTGCTCGAAGACATCAAACCACCTCGAGATACAACGTGGATTCACAATACGGCTATCCAGCATTAGAATTAACTTATAAGTATCTACGTGAAAGGGGGTTAGACGAAGAATACTCTAGAATTACACACCATTGTGTTATAGGAGACTATCTCGATGAGACATCGTGGGCTAGAAACGAGATTATCAAATGAGATAAGCGCACTATGCACCTAGAAGCAGGCTTATTATTTTAGGAATTAGAGAGTTCACGTAGAGACCGTGAATTTAAGTGAAGAGTCGTAGAATACTTGTCAAGAAACAATCTACCTTGTAGTATGAGAGAACTCGTGGAGAAAAGCCTGAAACAAGTACAAGTAGATGAAAACATGAGAATATGGGTTAAAAACAACATAGTAGTACATGGTAAGGTAGCATACGTAGCAGACCCGCCTGGAGGCCTGAGTAAAACAGCAAATTATGCTAAAATACACAGCAATGTCAAAGTAAAATTAGTCCTGGAATCAAGAAAAGAAATGTTGTGAGCTTGCGGGAAACTCAAGACATAGATTTAAACAATATTCCGAGAAAGATAAGTAGGAGAATAGAAATACATGGTAGAGGACACCTATTTGTAAGTGGAGCGAGATTAAATGGGAAAAATACTCCGAGAACTCCTCTAAGAACTAAACAAGAAGATAACTAGTGTTAATTAAACATCATTCTAGTCGATGAAAAACAATATGTCCTAATCACAGTGAAAACCGGCATAGCATTAAGCGATATTTCAAGCCAGGAAATTAGCGGATTTTCTATTGGGAAATATGCCGCCGCCGGGATTTGAACCCGGGTCACGGGCTCGAAAGGCCCGCATACTTGACCGGGCTATACTACGGCGGCAATCCATAACATAAATTCCAATATAGGGATTTTAAACCTTAATTATCCTCACATTGATATATTCCCTCCATTACTGGATAGAAAAGTTCAATGAGGAGGGCGAAATAATATGTAATTTAGAACACTTGTATGTAGTAAAATGGGAATAATACGTGAAACCCTCCTACCTACTGCAATTAACGTTATCCTAGTAATTCTCCTCGTGGCTGTATTTATAGTCGCGTCACTACGCATAATCGACGTCTTCAAAGTGAAAGAAAAAGTAGCGATGGAGAGAATTGAAAGACTAGAAATAGTAGAAAACGTTACAATTAGTAAATAATCCCGGAAAACAAACCTGCATGAATAGTGTTTCTCGGAGTAAGTAATACTGGTACGAGAGATGTAGTATTGAAGAATTTATTCATAGACAATAAACCTATATTACATAGTAGCGCTTCCATTATTACTTTTACATATACTACTCCAACCACTGCCACCATTACATTCTATCGAGTCAGCGTAGTGGTTGATTCACTGATTACATATACGAAGCCTCGGGCCATTGCAACCATACCGCATCCCTCCCGGTAGAAAGAGAAATATACATTTATACTCGTAAACCGAAAGTTTACATCGAGGCGAAATAGTCACTATTATACTGCAAACTAATAGTGAAGAAAACATATTCAGCGACTGTGACACTACCTTGAATCCTGGGAGTTCTCTTATGTG
>OFGS01000168.1_pt1 | contig 17170 bp, 15 predicted proteins | sample 1521851 | NCBI WGS metagenome assembly OFGS01 (sample SAMEA3142070, study PRJEB24117) | hot springs metagenome
CTGGTGTACCACACCTTATAAAGGGTCATATGGTAAAGGAAAACGCGGTAGTTATAGACGTAGGAATATCTAAAGTGAATGGAAAGATAGTAGGCGATGTGGACTTTGAGAGTGTGAAGGATAAAGTTTCTGCCATCACGCCAGTGCCCGGTGGTGTTGGTCCTATGACCGTTTCCGCCCTTCTTTTAAACACCTTAAAGGCTTACAAGCAAAGGGTTATACCCTACACAACTCCTTAACAGCCGTAATTATACCTTCCTTGTCTATGCCTACTATGTTTCTTAACAGGTTCTGATTGCCGTGCTCTATGAACTTATCTGGAACACCAAGGTTTACTACCTTCTTACTTATACCCTTTTGGGCAAAAAACTCAAGGACACCGGAACCAAAGCCTCCTACCACAGTGTTGTCCTCCACCGTTATAAAGATTTCATACCTGTTGGAAAGATCCAAAAGCAAAGCCTCATCCATCGGCTTTATAAACCTGCAGTTTACAACACCTACATTTATGCCTTCTTTTGCTAGCTCCTGACTGGCCATAAGGGCTTGATACACGCAGTACCCAACAGCAAGTATCACTACGTCATCGCCTTTTTCCAATTCCTCCCAAGAACCTATCTCTATGAGCCGAAAGCCATCTGTCGGCACACCGTAGGCAGGTCCTCTTGGATACCTAAGGGCAAAAGGACCGTTGTAGTTTAATCCGGTGTAAAGAAGATCTCTCAGCTCCTGCTCATCCTTTGGTGCAGACACTACCATGTTAGGAATGCACCTAAGGTATGAAAGGTCAAAAACACCGTGATGTGTAGGGCCGTCATCACCAACCAGCCCACCTCTGTCTATAGCAAAGACTACGTGCAACTTTTGAAGGGCTATATCGTGTATTACCTGGTCGTAAGCCCTTTGCAAAAAAGTGGAATAATATGCAGCCACAGGCTTTAGTCCCTTTGCCGCAAGTCCACCGGCGAAGGTGCAGGCGTGTTGCTCCGCTATACCTACATCAAAAAACCTGTCGGGAAACCTCTGACTAAACTCCACAAGCCCAGAACCTTCCTTCATAGCGGGCGTGATCACGACTATTTTGTCATCCATTTGAGCAAGCTCTACTATAGCTTTTCCAAATACAGATGTCCATGTAGGTGGCGATGGTCTTTTTATAAACTCTCCAGACTCCCTCTTGTAAGGTGCAACACCATGCCATGTTACTGGGTCATTTTCCGCTGGCTTATATCCTCTACCCTTTTTTGTATATATGTGTAAAAGTACAGGACCCTCTATGCTCTTTACGTTCTCTAGTGTAGTTTCTAAAGATCTAAGATCGTGACCATTCACCGGTCCTATGTAGTTAAAGCCAAGCTCTTCGAATATGACTCCAGGACTTATAAGCCCCTTTAACATCTCTTCTGTTAGCTTCATCAGGCGCGCAGGACCGCTGCCCAAATGTTCCAGCAGGTTTTTAACCTTTCGCCTGGTGTCCTGGACGAAGTGTCCGCTTATTATCTTGCTGAGGTAGGTGGATATAGCTCCCACGTTGGGTGAGATGGACATCTCATTGTCGTTCAGTATAACTATAAACTTGTTGGGTCTTAGATGACCTGCGTTGTTTAGAGCTTCGTAAGCCATACCTGCAGTCATAGCACCATCACCTATAACAGCTACCACGTACCCATCTTGATTTAAGATGTCCATCGCCTTTCTAAAACCCAAAGCGGCGGATATGGAAGTAGAGCTATGTCCAGCACCAAAGGCATCGTATACGCTTTCTTCCCTTCTGAGGAACCCTGAGATACCACCGTACTGTCTAAGCGTTGGGAAGTCATCCTTCCTGTCTGTCAAAATTTTCCATGGATAGGCTTGATGTCCGATATCCCATACTATAACATCCTTTGGTGGATCAAAAACTCTAAGGAGTGCTATGGTCAACTCTACCACACCTAAACCGGGCGCTACATGTCCACCGTTTTTGGCAGTCACTTCTATTATGTAATCCCTTACCTCTTCCGCCAACCTTTCTATGGTTTGGTAATCCATGTACTTGATGTCTATGGGACCTGTGTAATTTTTTAGCATCTCGTACTTTTCAATCATCATGTTATAATAATCTATTTAAGAGCTTAATTTTTGCAAGGGAGTACCATGCCGATTGCAACGGTACTTGTCCAAATGCCCTACGAAGCTGCTTGCTAGCTTTATTGTGAAAACCACTTACTTCCCCTAATCTTCCTTGCAAATCTGCTTTATGGTTCCGAGGACATTTTCCTCGTTTGTTTTTATTAAGGTTTTTAAAGTTTTCTATAACTATCTTGTAGCTGATCCTGAGATTTTCGCATAACCATATACTATGCTTGCTTTTAAGTATAGTGGCTTTATTGTCAATCATGCAACAAAGTCCAACATAGCTATCAGAAAGAAGTTCTATTTAGGGCTATTCTTGTATAATTTCTCCTATGCTACAAGTAGATCTTTCGGGAAAGAGGTCTCTTATAACTGGTTCCACAAGGGGAATAGGCAGGTCAATAGCCAATCTTTTGGCAAAGGCGGGATCGAAGGTGATAATCACAGGAAGAGATGAGTTAAAGGCTAAAGAAGTAGCCCAAGAGATAGAGAAAACCTATGGAGTTCCCACCTTAGGTGTGGAGATGCATCTTGAAAACCCAGAATCCATAAAAAAGGCATATTCTTTGATAGAATCTGAATGGGGTGGCGTGGACATATTGGTAAACAATGCGGGGATAACTAGAGATAAGCTGTTTCTAAGGATGTCTTTAGAGGATTGGGAAGAAGTTATAAGGGTGAATTTAACAGGCACGTTCCTTGTAACCTCGTTGGCAGTGAAGGGCATGCTTAAAAACAGATGGGGACGTATAGTCAACATCTCTTCGGTAGTAGGTTTTACAGGGAACGTGGGACAGGTTAACTACTCTACCACAAAGGCTGGGCTGATTGGTTTTACTAAAAGTCTAGCCAAGGAGCTCGCAAGCAGGAACATCACAGTCAATGCGGTAGCCCCAGGATTTATAGAGACCGATATGACCGCGGTACTTTCTGAAGACTTAAAGAAAGAATACCTAAAAAGCATTCCTCTGGGTAGATTCGGAAGCCCTGACGATGTAGCGTACGCTGTTGTCTTCCTCTGTTCCCATATGGCGGACTACATAACAGGAGAAGTGATACATGTAAACGGGGGAATGTTGTGATTGAAGGCTTATATAGCTTTTGGTAGCAATTGGGGAGACCGTTTAGGCAACATACTCAAAGCCATAGAGTTGCTAAAGGATGTTGGATACGTAGAAAAGGTTTCCACAGTCTACGAAAGTCTGGCTTGGGGTGTTGAAAACCAACCACCCTTTTTAAACGGTGTTCTTGAACTTAAGACCGATTTAGATCCTATTGGGCTTTTGAAGCACCTGAAGGACATAGAATTCAAAGTAGGCAGAAAAAAGAGAGAAAGATGGGGACCAAGAGAGATAGACCTGGACATAGTACTTTACGAGGACTATATAGTAATGCTAAGCTTTTTAAGGATACCACATCCTTATTTGGAAGAAAGGGATTTTGTTTTAGTGCCACTTTTGGAGTTAGAAAAGACCTTAGTTCACCCTATCACTAAAAAGACTCTAACCTTCAAAGGAAAACCTACCAATTTAAAACCTTTTGCTTGTATTCTTACTTAGGTATTCCCGACTCCTTCTCATAAGGCCAAAGAAGTATGCCACCTGATAAGTTGTAGGCTTCGTACCCCATCTGCCTTAAGAAGTAAGTGGCGAAGGCGCTTCTCTCACCGCTTCTACAGTACACGATGTACTTTTTATCCTTTGGAAGATCCCTATAAGCGAACCTAAGCTCATCTAAGGGTATAAACATGGAGTTGGGAATCCTCAGTTGTATGTGTTCGGGAGGAGTCCTAACGTCCAACAAGACTACGTTGGGATCTTTATCTAACATCTCCTTGGCTTCATTGGGTCCAACTTCTGGAACGCTGAACATTCTTACCTCCTTGGATTTTTAATTATATGCTTAATATCTTAAGAAAAAAGGAAGAAAAGTATAAGAGCATTTATCAGTCCAGCTACTGCGTCGTCCGCAGCCACACCGTGCCCTTTAGGCAGTTTCTCAAAGATTGGTATGGGATAAGGCTTTACTATGTCAAGCACTCTAAAGATTACAAAGCCCACAAAAAGAGCCTTTAACGTGGGTTCCACGAACATAAAGGAAAGGAAATAACCAAGTATTTCATCTATAACTACCTCTTCTGGGTCCTTTTCCCTCGTTATCTCTAACATGTAGTTGGCAGACCACACCGCCAAAAGATAGAGAATTATACCAAAAACAACCACAAGCCACCACTTTATGGCAAATATGTAAGCTAAGGGGATTCCTAAGAGCGTTCCAAGAGTGCCGGGTGCATACCTAAACCTTCCTAAGTAGAATCCTGTAGCAATGAACTCCGCTATCAGCTCTCTCATCACTAAGCGTAGGTTTGTAGGTAGAGTTTTGCCACTTCTCTTGCCAGGTTATTCATACGCCTGATGTACCTTGCCCTTTCTTGAACGGATATGACACCCCTTGCATCCAAAAGGTTAAAGATGTGGGAACACTTTAAAAGATGGTCATAAGATGGCAACACAAGCCCTTCGTCTATCAGGCGTTTACACTCCTTTTCAAAGAGCTCGTAGGACTTAAAGAGCATCTCAGGGTCAGACTTTTCAAAGTTGTACACGCTCCACTCGTATTCAGCCTTTTTAAAAACGTCCCCATACTTTAAGCTCTCGTTCCACTGTATATCAAACACGCTGTCTACGTCTTGTAAGTACATGGCTATGCGCTCAAGTCCATAAGTTATTTCTACAGATATCTCGTCTAGGTCTACACCTCCAGCCTGCTGGAAGTAGGTGAACTGAGTTATCTCCATACCATCCAACCACACCTCCCAGCCCAAGCCCCAAGCACCAAGTGTCGGAGACTCCCAATCATCTTCTACAAAACGCACATCGTGGTACGCTGGATCTATTCCTAAGGCTTTAAGGCTTTCAAGGTAAATATCCTGCGAATTATCTGGTGCGGGCTTTAGAATAACTTGAAACTGGAAGTAGTGCTGGAGCCTGTTGGGGTTTTCTCCATACCTTCCGTCCTTCGGTCTTCTGGATGGTTCTACATAGGCGACGTTCCAAGGTTTCTTACCCAAGACCTTTAAAAAGGTTGCAGGGTTCATCGTACCCGCACCCGTCTCTATATCGTAAGGTTGCCACACTGCACAGCCCCTGTCTGCCCAGAACCTATGGAGTGTCATAATTATGTCTTGAAAGTACATAAAGAAATTATAATACTTACCTTATGCTAAACGAGCTGATCCTACCTGTACTCTGGGGTACTCTTGTTGGTCTTGTGTTTTCTACGGTAGGCATTGCAGGAGCTATCTTAGCTAGTGTGGGACACATATCCATATTTGGTATGAAGGATGCAAACCTCGTAAAGGTATACAACCAGTCTATGGTGCTTTTTTCAGGGTTAATATCGTCTCCTATATACTTTAAACAAAAAAGGATCGTCCTTTTTCTTGCTTTGTTTATAGGTATTGGCTCCATAGTAGGTGCCATATTGGGGTCTATGCTGTCGTACGTATACCTGGCTGACATGAAAAGGTACAAATTCCTTTTAGGAATACTTACCTTTTTGATAGCTCTTAAGATAGTTTATGAAGCGCTTTTTAAGGGAAAATCTTCTGCGAATATAATTTCCAAAGAGTTAATGGCTAAGTTGGACAGATTTACCTTAGTTCTAAAGTCCAATGAGTATCATAAAGGTGTAAATATCTTATCTCCTCTGTCTGTAGGCTTTGCTGTGGGATTTATCTCTGCAGCCATGGGAATCGGTGGAGGCTTCTTATTCGCAGCATACATGATTTTAGTGCTAAGGCTTCCTACATACTTTGTGCCCGGAACCGCTATTTTATTGGGGCTCATAACTACAATAACGAGTGTTTCCAGCTATACCAGATTAGGTGTGGATCCGGACCTCCATTTTCTTGCCTCCGAACTGTTTGGTGTATTCTTTGGTTCCCTTTTGGGTCCTCACATATCTAAAAAACTCGGAGAAAGGAGACTCAAGCTCGCCATAGGTTTAATTCTGCTCTACGTTGGTGTGGGCTATACCTTTGGCGACTGGATAAAGAATACAACAGGCATTAGGATTATATAATGATCTCTCCAAACCTCGTAAGAGAGGCTATAACCAAGGGCAAGGCAAAAGGGGAAGAATACAAAGACTTAGAGTTTATCAGGTTCACTGACGACTACAAGGACATACCCAGAGGCACGGTTATATTTAAAGAATTTACCATATGGGGATATCCACACATAGGTCGTATATTTCAGCTATCCACAGGTTTAAGAGAACAGTTTCAAAAGCCTGTATGGGCAGAAGAAAAGGTAGACGGTTACAACGTTAGAATTTTCCTTTATAAAGGGGAGGTTTACGCTCTTACACGAGGTGGGTATGTGTGCAGTTTTGCTACCGATAGGGCAGTGGAGTTCTTGGATGTGCGGTTTTTTGAGGAAAACCCAAACCTCATTCTGTGTATGGAGGTTGCGGGACCTGAAAATCCGTACGTAGACGAAAGCCCTCCATATATTAAGGAGGACGTAGGATTTTTCCTCTTCGACATCATGGAAAAGAACAGCCAAAGGTTCATACCTTACAGGGAGAAGTTAAAGCTCATAGATAAGTACGGTCTTCCCTCTGTCGAGAGATATGGTCTTTTTGAACTGGATGATGTGGAGAAGTTAAAGGAACTGCTTAAAAGACTAAACGAGGAGACAAGGGAAGGTGTAGTACTTAAGGAAGACTCAGAAAGGGATAAAAGGGTGAAGTACATAACTCTTTGGGCAAACCTCAACGATATAAGGATAACATCCCTTAACATGATGGGACTTCCACCGGATTATTACACCAACAGACTATTAAGACTTGCCCTTTTTATAGATGAAGAAGGCTTGCAGGTAAGCGAAGAACTCAAGAGGGATCTCGGAAGCGCCTTTTTGGATGGAATACTGCATGCATGCAAGATGTCCAAAGAGGAGGGTAAGGTGTACAGAACCTTTAGGTGTAGGTTTAGAAAAAAAGAGAACGCTATGCTCTTTTTAGAGCGTATAAAGCACGCATCCGCTCATATACAAATACTCGAGAGAGGTATAGAAAAGCACGGTGATTACTACGTTTTAGAGTTCGACAGGGTATACCTAAACATGACGGGCTTTTTGGGACACGTCTTAAAAGGCGGTTCTGTGTATGACTAAAAAAAGCACATATTGGTACGGTGGTAAACAAGATTGTAAACTTCCGGCAATCTTACCAATCTTTCCACAAATATGCATCAGCAAAAACTACGCATACAAAGATAGGCTTTGTTGATAAATCAGACTTTGTTGCGCAAGTGAACATGCGACGGTAGGACATGGTAATCCCAAAGTATAGGAGAGCAGTACCCTCTATTTTTGTTAAACCGCAATCAAAAAGGTTAACTTACAGGAAGTTTATACCCTGACCCTTAGGTTTGACTAAATGGGACTAGCCTATCCTTAGCTATACAAACTCTTAGTGTGAACGTCTATGGTAAGAAAGCTGGGAAAACCTTCTTGAGAATAGCTTCTGGAAAAATCTTATTCAATTGGTAACTGTTTTGTACAAATAAACACACCTTGCTAAAGTGAAGGAGTGTAGCAGTTCTGATAACGAGGGGGAATTTATAACCGTGTTAAATAAAATTGCTATCAAAGAGCATTAAGGTAAGAACTGACCTTGTTTAGCGAGGTAGCAGTTCCTTTGACTTACGCAATAAAGAATCAACGGTGCAATGCCTATCACATCTTCAGAAAGCTAGATGGTAAGGCTTTCTTAACTTACTGTCAAATGTTCATTTAGGCAAACAAAGTCCTGTATCTGTACAAAAGCTAGGTCTGCGTTTCTTTATTAACGCGATGTCTTGGGAAAAACCAGACTATAAAGTTTCCACTTTAGACGAAGGCATTATTGTGTTCTTTCCAGTTCCTTAAGACTACCAAACTTTACCTTTGCACGTTTATTTATGTGACAAAGCCCACAAAATAAAAAACGTTCTTGTGCAATACGGCATACCAAGTTTAAAACTATACTAAAGCAAAGCGTGAGCACAAGGTTGCCTATTGTCTCTAGCCGTGCACAGATAGGTACTTTTCCTTTAGCTTCCTTATCCTCCAGAGGGATTTGCTATCTTCGGGTGTTATAAAGCTATAAGCTTTTCCGTAAGTTCCTATCCTTCCAGTTCTACCTATTCTATGAATGTACACCTCAGGATCCTCTGGTATCTGATAGTTTATCACCAGGCTTACACCCTTAATGTCAAGTCCCCTTGATGCTACGTCTGTAGCCACGATTATCCTCACCTTACTATCTCTAAAAAGCCTAAGAGATAACTCTCTCTGCTTTTGGGTCATATCACCGTGCAACGAAGCGACGTTGAAGCCTTTGTTTCTTAGTTCCTGACTTATCTCTTTTGCATCCTTCTTTGTCTTCACAAAGACTATGATCTTCTCTAGAGGGTGTTCTCTGAGTATTTTCTCCAACTCAGACATCTTCTGTCCGCTGTGGTTAAGTTTTATCATCCTCTCCTCTATCTTTGGCTTAAGCTCTTGGGTTATCACCCTTACAAACTTGTAATCCTCCTTTAGGTGCTTTTTGGCGAGAGATTCTACCTCTTGAGGAATGGTTGCGGAGAAGAAAAAGCTCTGCCTATTCTTTGGAATGTGGGATATTATCTCCTCTATATCTTCTATGAATCCCATGTCTAGCATCAGATCCGCTTCATCCAAAACCAGGTACTGTACACTACCTAAGTTCAAAACACTCCTGTTTATCAAGTCCTTTATACGTCCAGGTGTGCCTATAACTACATTGGGTTTGTATTTAGATATAGCATCTACATCTCGAGAAACAGGCGTACCACCGTAAAAGGAAAAGACCTTTAAACCCTTGTACTTAGACAAAGAGTAAAGTTGGTCCTTTACCTGCAGGGCAAGTTCCCTGGTAGGTGTCATGACAAGAGCCCTTAAACCCTCATCTTTTTTTACCTTTTCGATTATAGGTATCCCAAAGGCAGCGGTTTTGCCAGTTCCTGTAGCCGCTTGACCTAAAAGGTCATATCCTTTGAGTGCCAACGGTATTGCCTGCTTTTGAATGGGTGTAGGCTCTTCAAAGCCCAGGTCCTTAATAGCCATCTTGAGTTGTTCGCTTAAATGTGAAAAGCTAAACTGCATGTTTCCTCCTCTTTTTTGCTGTGCTTATAATTATAGGACTTTTTAAAGGTTTGTCTTGTACTTCTTAGTTTATGCAAAAAAGTAAAGTAAAATTATCCCATGTGTGGAATTGTAGGATATATAGGAAGGAATCCTGCTTTAGTTGTTTTACTGGAAGGGCTGGAAAGGTTAGAGTACAGAGGGTACGATTCCGCTGGCGTTGCGGTTATAGAAAACTCTAAGGTCTTTGTGGAAAAAAGGGTTGGAAAGGTCAGAGAGCTTATCAGAAGTCTCTGGGGGAAGCCTCTAAAAAGTACGATCGGGATAGGGCATACACGTTGGGCGACGCACGGAGAGCCATGTGATATCAACGCACATCCTCACACCGATGAAAAAGAGCAGATAGCGGTAGTACACAACGGCATCATAGAAAACTACTTAGAAATAAAGCAGGAACTTGTATCTAAGGGGATAAAGCTTAAATCTCAGACAGATACTGAGGTTATAGCTCATCTTATATCCCTCTTTTACGAGGGAGATCTCTTAGAAGCTGTGTTTAAGGTACTTCCAAGACTGAAAGGTGCCTATGCCTTTGCGGTTATATCCAGCTTGGAACCAAATAGAATAGTGGCGGTCAGGTATGGTAGCCCACTGGTGGTGGGTTTAGGTGATGGGGAGAACTTTTTAGCGTCCGATATACCCGCTATACTCCCTTTTACGCGAAAGGTTATACCCTTGTCTGACGGTGAAGTGGCAGACCTAAGCAGGGAAGGCGTAGATATATACGACTTTGAAGGAAACCGCTTGGTTAAAGAGGTTATGCATGTGCCTTGGGACATAATATCCGCAGAAAAGGCTGGGTTTAAGCACTTTATGCTAAAGGAGATATTCGAACAACCACGCACGCTTGGGGATACAATAAAAGGCTACATATCCAGAGAGCACTCCTTCCCTTTTTCTCTAAAGGATTATAGAAGGGCTATCATAGTGGCGTGCGGAACATCCTATCATGCTGGTCTGATCGGTAAGTACTGGATAGAAAAGTATGTAAAACTGCCGGTGGAGGTAATTTATGCATCAGAGCTAAGATACTCAGACATACCAGTAGATGAGAGAGACCTCATAATAGCCATTTCCCAGTCTGGAGAGACAGCGGATACACGTTTTGGGGCTTTATCCGCAAAAGCAAAAGGAGCTACCCTCCTTTCTATAGTAAACGTACTGGGAAGCGCCTTAGACAGAGAGTCAGACTTTACTCTCTATACTCACGCCGGTCCGGAGATAGGCGTTGCGGCTACTAAGACTTTTACCGCACAGCTTGCGGTGCTCTATAGCTTGGCGGTTAGCCAATCACAGGAAAAGGATCAACTTCTTTCAAAGCTTATGGGCATCCCTTCTTTGATAGAGGATGTGCTTTCAAGGGCGGACAACATCAAGGGAGTAGCCTTAAATTACACAAAGCACAAGAACATGCTCTACTTGGGAAGATATATCAATTACCCTATAGCGCTAGAAGGGGCTTTGAAGCTAAAGGAAATCTCCTACGTACATGCAGAAGGTTATCCCGCTGGTGAGATGAAACACGGACCTATAGCCCTCATAGACGAAAACATGCCGGTGGTGTCTATAGTGGTTAAGGACAGAGTCTACGAAAAGATGCTTTCCAACGTAGAAGAAGTGCTTTCACGTAAGGGCATTTTGATAAGCGTAGGCTTTCAAGATGACAAGGTGCTTAAAGAAAAGTCCAAGCATTTTATAGGTATACCACCGGTGGATGAGGACCTATCTCCCTTCTTGACCGTAGTTCCATTGCAACTATTTGCTTACTACATAGCGGACTTTTTGGGGCTTGATGTAGACCAGCCACGCAACTTAGCAAAGACTGTAACTGTGGAGTAAGCTGTAATATAATTAATCCATGGAGATATTTGAGGGCCTGACCTTTGATGACATACTTTTAGTGCCACAGTATTCCGAGGTGCTTCCCCACGAGGTGGATGTCTCAGTAAAGCTAACAAATCGCATAACTCTAAACATCCCTATAATATCCGCCGCTATGGATACAGTTACAGAGTCCCGTATGGCTATAGCCTTGGCTAGGGAAGGTGGAATTGGTATTATCCACAGGAATATGAGTATAGAAGAACAAGCTTTAGAAGTAGAAAAGGTCAAAAAATCCGAAAGCGGTATGATTCTAAGCCCTGTGGTGGTAAATCCAGATGATACCGTAAGGAAAGCTATGGAACTTATGGACAGGTACAAGATATCTGGACTTCCTGTAGTGGACAACTCTGGAAGGCTTGTAGGAATATTGACTAACAGAGACCTAAGGTTTATAAAGCCCACCGACTATGATAAGACAGTAAAAGAGTTTATGACAAAGGAAAATCTAATAGTGGCTAATGAACTAGTCTCCTTAGAAGAAGCAGAGGAGATTCTACAAAAGCACAAGGTTGAAAAGTTGCCCATAGTGGACAAAGAGTACAGACTTGTTGGACTTATAACCATAAAGGATATTACAAAGAGAAAGAAGTATCCACGGGCGTGCAAGGATAGCATAGGCAGGCTTAGAGTTGGTGCAGCCGTAGGGACAGGACCGGATACCAAGGAAAGGGTTTCCGCACTGGTTTCCGTTGGTGTAGACGTTATCGTGGTGGATACCGCTCACGGGCACTCAAGGCGTGTTTTGGAAACGGTGGAGTATATAAAATCCCACTACGACGTGGATGTGATAGCGGGCAACGTAGCTACAAAAGAAGGTGCGGAGGACCTAATAAGGGCGGGCGCGGATGCAATAAAGGTGGGAGTAGGTCCAGGATCCATATGCACCACACGTATAGTGGCTGGTGTTGGTGTTCCGCAGATATCTGCCATAATGTTGGCGTATGAGAGTGTACAAAGATATGGAGTTACTATCATAGCTGACGGTGGGATAAGGTACTCTGGAGATGTAGTGAAAGCCCTAGCGGTAGGAGCCGGCGCAGTGATGCTTGGGAATCTTTTGGCAGGTACAGAAGAAGCACCTGGAGAAACGGTGTACTACCAAGGAAGAGCTTACAAGGTATACAGGGGAATGGGTTCTCTGGGTGCCATGATGAGTAGGATGTCTGCAGACAGGTACGGTCAGGAGAAGATGGAAAAGTTTGTACCTGAAGGCATAGAAGGACGTGTTCCGTACAGGGGAAAGCTCAGCGATGTTATCTTTCAACTTGTAGGAGGCTTGAGGTCTGGTATGGGATATGTAGGGGCTAGAACTATAGAAGAATTACGTCAAAAAGCAAAGTTCGTAAAGATCACCTCTGCAGGATACAGAGAATCTCATGTCCACGATGTGCAAATAACAAAGGAGGCGCCTAACTACTGGATAGAATAACTGAACTAAGGACAACATATAAGTTGATGAAAGTCGGAAGGAAAATAGAATTGTGGGAGTAGTATATGTGGGATATAAAGTAGAAAATGGAGAGGCTTCGCCTCCCCAATCCTTGCGTTTTATAGAGGCAAAAAAGCTTTAAAACAATCCTAAGTTCCCTTCTGCTTTCTCTTGCACTGAGACATACTTTCAAAGTCTTGAGCGTTCATTATACACTCCTTTAACTCTCTTATCCTTTGCTCCCTAGCCTCCAATCTCTTTATCATTCTGTCCTTACACTCTTGGAAATTTTGTCTACACCACTGCCTATCATCCTTCATATGTTTCCCATGCATGTCGTCCTTCATGCGACCTTCGTGCATACTAGCTTGTGCAAGACCGATGTACGATAGGGATAGAACCAGAAAAGCAAGCAAGCTATTTACTGCTTTTTTTGTAGTCATGGCCAACACCTCCTAAAGATTCTCGATTAAAATCATAATGTATAGGAAATGAAGAAACGATGAAGATTACGGGGTATGGCTCAGGTGGTAGAGCGCCTGCTTCGGGAGCAGGAGGTCAGGGGTTCGAGTCCCCTTACCCCGATGTAAAAGTTACTCTTAGTTTTTCCCAAAGATCCTTTATCTCTTTTCTTACCTCTCCCTCTCTAGGTTTATCTAAGAGTGTTTCATACATATAACTTCTATCCGTTTCTTCTTCAAACTCTTCAAAGTCAACGCTGGAAAGTACCTCTTTAGCTTCCTTCTGTAGAATTTTAGGTATCTCCCTACCTGATAACTCTAACCATACAAGAGCCCAAGCTCTCGCTAAAGCTATGGGATGATAACCACCTCCTCCCAAGTATACACCGTCTCCAAACACCTCCCTTACAAGTTTAAAAGCCCTAAGAAATCCCCAGTTGGAAAGTCTAAATTTAGATAGATAGTCTTCCTCCAGCGTGTCGGTTCCCAGTTGCAATACGTAAACCTCTGGTTTGTAAATCTCTTTGACCAAAGTAAGTGCCCTTTCAAGAACGTATAGGTATTCACTGTCGTTTACTCCCATGGGAAGGGGAAGGTTCATGTTTTTGTAAAGACCTTTACCTTCTCCTACTTCGTTCAAAAAGCCCTTCTTAAAGGGAAAGGCGTACTCTGGCGATTGATGCAGAGAGAGCACAAAAACCTCGTCTGTGGAATAGTAAAAGTCCTGGATTCCATCGCAGTGGTGAGCGTCAAGATCCACGTAGAGTATTCTTTTAAAACCTTTCTTTCTCAGTGTTTGTAGTGCTATGGCTGGGTCGTTGAGAAAGCAAAAGCCATTGGCTTTGGAAGGGTAGGCATGATGCATCCCACCAGCGGGGTTAAAGGCTAAATAACCTTCTAAAAAGAGATTGACCGCTTGGACTGTGGAGCCCGTGGCTAAAAGAGATCCCTTCCACATGGCTGGTGAGAGGGGATTTTCGTAGGTTCCTATGTTGTACTTTTCTCTGTAATCTTTTTTTACTCTACCCTCCCTGTCACACTCCTTGAGAGCTTCTATGTAATCTGGCGTGTGGTAAAGATAAAGGTCTTCGTCAGAGGCTTCTACACTCTCTACAACTTCGGAAGGTTCTAGAGCTTCCAGTGCGTAGAGAAAGTCCAAAAGCAACGAAACGCGTGGTATTCTCAGAGGGTGGTTTTTTGAGTACCTAAGATTTTTGTACTTATAACTTCCTACAAGTTTTGCTTTCTTCATAAACTTGCGTACTCTTTGACTATCCCATGTATTTCCCTGTAGTTTATGTCTCCCGCAAGCACGTACATCTTCCCACCATAGTTAAACCTGCACGATATTGTTATGCAAAAATCGTCCGTAGCCTGAGATATGTAAATGTCGGATATGTAAGCACCGTACTCCATTGCACCTTTAAAGTAAAACCTACCAGACCTATCCGCTCCCTTTCTACCTACCTTAATCTGATACTTCACCCTAGGATTCACGACGTTGTTGGATATTTGAATCCCTCTATCGTTCATTATGTAAAAGAGTTCAAAGTAGGGATAAGTCTTAAAGTGGTCATAAAGCACATACTCCCACGTATCCTTTTCTGACTTGGATAGAGAATCCACAACACTTAGGAAGTCTGTAAGGAGCTTTTCCCTTATACGAGGGATTAAAGCCTTTGTCCTGTACTCACACACTAATATGGATGGAATTTCGTCATGATATATAAAAAAGGACACGTCTTTTAAGGAGTCAAACCTATGTTTAACAGTTTTCATCCTATCAAATAACTCGTCCAAAGACTTAACCTTTTCCAGATTTACACTCATACCATGCACGAATATGGGGTAAAATTCCGCATAAAGCAAAGAGTACTCTTTGTGAAACTCTTCCATTATCTCTTTTACTTTATCTTTATCTAGAAGGTTTTTTGATAAAACGTAAACGCTTTTATCTTCCTCCGACAGGTAAACATCCCCGTCTGCGTTTTCCCTTACGTCTTCGTAGAGTATCTTGAAAAGTCCACGTTCCTTTTCAGAGCCATATTTTTCCTTGAAAACCTTTGTATCCTCAAGAGTAAACACATGCAAATAAACCTTCTGCCCGAGCAAATTCTTCACACGCTGGAGTAAAGGTATTTTAGTCTCACTGTACATGCTGATGTAGTGAAGCAGAACCTCATGAAATATTAAACCCATGTAATTGCCCTTTTTATCTACCAGAATTACAGGTTTTTCGACGTGCGTGAACATGTCAAGCAAGAGAACCAGGCTCTTTAAATCCACTCTCACATTTCTAACCTTGCTGGCAAGATGACCTATGTCCGCCGCAGTTAGATGCCTTTTATACCTTGCCAGTTTGGCTTCCGCTTTGTAAACAATGCCTAAAGGCTTGCCTTCTCTGATTACCACTAAGGTATCAAAAAGAGCATTGTCCTCAAAGACTCTTATAACTTCCTCTATACTTGCGTTCCACTCTACTACCGGTACACCCGTGCAGAGTTGGGAGAGCTCTAACTCCTTCATAACTTTAGGCTTTTGATCCTCTCTACAGCCTCCATCAATCTGTTGGTGGGAACAGTTAGGGATATTCTAAAGTATCCCTCTCCATGCTCACCAAAACCGTTTCCGGGTGTGCAGACTATACCGCATTCGTCTAAGAGCTTTGACACAAAGTCAGCGGATGTGTAACCCTTTGGAACCTTTACCCAAAGGTAGAAGGTGGTGTCAGACCTGTATACCTCAAGCCCGACGCGTTCTAAAGCCTCTGTCATGGCGGTTCTTCTTTCTCTGTAGGTTTCTCTGATCTTATCTAAGTACTCCTGTGGAAGGTCTAAAGCGATCATGCCAGCTTCTTGGATAGCCTGAAATTGCCCAGAGTCCACGTTTGTCTTTACCTTTCCAAGACCAGCAATAAGGTTCTTATTGCCTACCGCAAAACCCAATCTCCAACCCGTCATGTTAAAGGTCTTGGAGAAAGAGTGAAATTCTATAGCTATTTCTTTAGCACCATCCACCTGTAGTATGGAAGGTGGTTTATTGTCAGAAAAGTATATCTCCGAATAAGCAAGGTCTGACGCTACTATTATGTTGTGCTCCCTTGCCCATTCTACGAGTTCCTTGTAAAAGTCCAAGGTTGCACTTGCGGATGTGGGATTGTTGGGATAGTTGACCCAGATGATCTTAGCCCTTTTGAGTACCTCAGAGGGTATGCTTTTAAAGTCTGGTAGGAACATATTTTCCTCCTTCAAGGGCATTATGTAAGGCACTCCACCTGCAAATATGGTTCCTATCTTGTAGACGGGATAGGCAGGGTCTGGGCAAAGGACTACATCACCCGAGTTTACGAAAGCCAACGGAAAGTGTGCAATGCCCTCCTTAGAACCTATTAGAGTTATCACCTCTGTATCTGGGTCTAAGTCTACACCAAAGCGCTTTTTGAACCACTGGGATACCTTTTGTCTGAAAGAGAACATACCTTCGTAGGATGGGTACCTGTGGTGTTCAGGCTTTTCCACCGCCTTCTTCATAGCAGAGACGATCGGCTCTGGTGTAGGCATATCAGGATCCCCTACTCCCAAGTCAATAACGTCCACACCTTGTGCTATTTTTTCTCTTTTCTTCTTGTCGATCTGAGCAAAAAGGTAAGGTGGTAAAACTCTTATTCTCTCTGCGTACTCAAACATCTTTTACCTTCTTAATTTCCCAAACTGTACAGGATTGGTTAAAACTGTACAGTCTGGGGCTGGAGTATTTGTATCCCGCCTATTTGGGCTATCCCCTCTCCAGCAGGCGGTATTGGGATAGCCATGGTTTATCATGTCCAAACCTCCAACGCAAAATTGTCCGCTCTACTCTAAAAACAGTCAACACTGGAGGGTACTTCCTTCGCCTTTTTTCTTAAAGCTTCCTTTTTATAAGCCTCAAGGGCTAAGCGTTCCTGCTCCAAGTAAAGCACCTCCCTGTCTATAAGATTCTCCCAGTCTATCTTATCAGCCATAAACCAAGGACCATCAACGCAAGCAAGCTTTTGACTTCCGTCTACAAACACTCTGCACACAAGACAC
>OFGS01000169.1_pt1 | contig 17031 bp, 22 predicted proteins | sample 1521851 | NCBI WGS metagenome assembly OFGS01 (sample SAMEA3142070, study PRJEB24117) | hot springs metagenome
AAATGGATTTAACGAGCGATGAAGCGATTGAATTTGCCAAATTAAACGCCGGGGTTGTTCAACCTTCCCGCACCGGCATTAATCCATATTACTTAGGACTAAAAATTTTTGAAGATATCGAACAACGGTGGGACAATCCGACCGAAGACATGAAAAAGCTTGGCGTCAAGCCAGGTTCAGGACGAGCAAAAATATTTGAAGTGCGCGAGCTAGAATCGGACATTTCGTTTTTACGCAACTATTTAACAAAAGAACTCGTCATGCGTGAAGATATGTATTTATTCCAAAAGCAAGGAAAAGACTATAAAATCGTTGATAAACATTGGGAACATGTGCGCGATCAGCTCGTGAACATGCGCGTCAACGGCGGCTTTCCATATATTACAGTCAACGATGGCGATTACATGCGCAACGGGGAGCTGTATTTAAAACATTGGTACGAAGGAATTGAACTTGACGTCAAATATTTAGAAAAAGTGCTTCCATACATTTATCAGCTTTGGGGGCGTGCCGTTCACATCGAAACGATCATCGAAAACAAAACGACGTTATTCACATACGACGGACGAAACGTACAGCGAAAATATATATGAGCTACTGAGTGCGCAATCAACAAAAGTTTACATCTTATGTAAACTTTTGTTCTTTTCTCCGCTTAGTAATTATATAAAATTGTATCAAATATCAAAGCACTTATTTTATTAAAATTTTACCTGTGTTCTTAAAACGTTCTATAATCACAAATAATCGAGAATAGCAATCTTGGATAGTCTTTTCATTCCTAATATTATTGTAAAGTCCTATACCAAAGTACGTATCTTTATAAAATCCTACCACATAGTCTCCTGATTTTATAGTGTGAGCGTCTTCATAACTTAATTGGTCATCAAGAAACGCCAAATAAACCTTTTCAGAATCAATAAAAACAAATGGAATAGGGGATTGCCAATAAATTTTAGCATACTGTGGCTCAGCTGCCTCTTTTAGGTGTTTTTTAGTAATAAATACACTATCCACGTCTGCAAATTTTTTTTGCAAAATGTCTTCCATAGACATTTGAATGAAATAGACGTTTTTCTCCCTAATCTTAGGAATATCTCCAACAATCCCGATTTTTAGTTCATTTCCTGAATAAACTGGAGAGTAAAAATTTTCTCCCTCATCTGTTTTGTGAATTAAGTACGTAACAAAGAATATTAATATCATCATTATGAATAGTTTTCTCATAATTCCCTCCTAATTGATGATAATTAAAACAATTGTATTATACAAAAACCGTAATTGTAAAAAAAGTTTTTTTGGATTAAATGAAGCACATAGAGAAAAACAACTCGTTTCTCTCCATGTGCTTCTATACTTTTTTGATGTTTATCTGAAAGAGGCTCTAAAAAGTCAGTTATCCTGACTTTTTAGACAGCTTCTTTTTTGTTGAAACTTTTTTCTTTTTTTTCCGTACATACATATAAATAACAAGAAAGGTGGGTTTATATGGAGAAACGTTCTCTTGCTGGCATCATCATCGGTACTATTTTAGGCATTTTTCTTCTCGTCATTGCCTTGACGTCATGGTACACCGTTGATGAGTCAGAACAAGCAATTATTTTAACATTCGGTAAAATTGATGAAGAAGTAAGTACACCCGGTCTACATTTTAAACTTCCTTGGCCTATTCAAAAAGTAGAAAAATTATCGCGCGAGACATTTAGCTTACAGTTTGGATATAAAGAAGAAAACGGAAAGGTTGTCGCCTCGAATCAAGGTGATACAAAAATGATTACAGGTGATGAAAATATTGTACTTGCCGATATGGTCGTGCAATGGAAAATTACCGACCCTGCAAAATTTCTTTACCGTTCATACGAGCCAGAGCAAATTTTGTACAATGCGACGTCTGCTTCTTTGCGCAGCGTCATCGGCAGTTCAAAAATTGATGATGCCTTGACGTCCGGCAAAGCAAAAATCGAGGCAGATGTGCGCGAGTCGCTGACCGCACTAATGAAAAAGTACGATATTGGCATTTCCATTTTAGCTGTCAAGCTACAAGACGTCGATTTACCAAACGATGAAGTGCGCAAAGCATTTACAAACGTTACCGACGCACGTGAAACGATGAACACAAAAATTAACGAAGCAAATAAATACCGCAACAAACGGACGAAAGAAGCCGAAGGGGAAAAAGACGCACTCATCTCCCAAGCGGAAGCAGATAAAGTGGCACGCATCGAAAAAGCATATGGAGATGTCGCAAAATTTAACGCCTTATATGAAGAATACAAAAACGCAAAAGATATTACAAAACAACGGCTAATGATCGAAACGCTTGAACAAGTGTTGCCATACACGCGCATTTACATTATGAATGACGATGGGAATACACTAAAATATTTACCAATTCAACCGATCGAAAAACAAACGACAGAGAAAAAGGCAGAGAAAGGAAGTGGTAACGAATGACAAACTTCCAAGACGATCAAAACGTCATTTCATTTAAAGATAAAATGCCGAAAAAATGGTTCCGCTTCATCATGAGCGGCGGCATTGGTCTCCTTCTGTTGATCGTTGCTTTAACAAACATATATATTGTCCATGAAAATGAATATAAAGTTGTACGCCAATTCGGTGAAATCGTTCGCATCGATCAAACACCAGGTTTACGGTTCAAAATTCCGTTCATTCAAACCGTCACATCGCTACCGAAAGCGCAAATTTTTTATGACGTTGCTGAAGCGGAAATTAACACAAAAGATAAAAAACGAATTCTTGTCAATCATTATGCTATTTGGGAAATTACAAATCCGAAAGAAATGATTCAAAATGCCCGCACATTAGAAAATGCAGAATCGAAAATGGATGAATTTATTTTCTCGATCGTTCGCACCGAACTTGGACGGTTAAATTATGATGAAATTATTAACGATGAAAAATCATCGCGTGGTAGCTTAAACGATGAAGTAACAGCAAAAGTGAACGAGCTCTTGCAACAGGATCGTTATGGTATTCGCGTCGTTGATGTACGAATGAAGCGCATTGACTTGCCAGAAGAAAACGAACAATCTGTGTATAAACGAATGATTTCCGAACGCGAATCGAAAGCGCAAGAATATTTGTCGATGGGGGATGCGCAAAAACAACGTATTATCGCCCAAACAGACCGCGAAGTAAAAGAGATGCTCGCGAAAGCGCAAGCCGATGCAGAACGCATTCGTGCATCGGGCGAACAAGAAGCGGCGCGCATTTATAACGAAACATTCGCAAAAGATCCTGAATTTTATTCCTTTTATCGCACGCTCGAGTCGTACAAAACAACGATTGGCGAAGATACAGTCGTCATTTTACCTGCCAACTCCCCATACGCCAAATGGTTGTTAGGGCAAACGCGCTGATCATTCAGCGCGTTTCGTGTTTAAGTAGCCACGTTTTCATCTCTACTCCCCATGCATATCCACCGAGCTTTCCACCTGTACGCACAACGCGGTGACAAGGAACGATAATGGTCACCGGGTTATTGCCGACAGCATTTCCGACCGCTCGAACAGCTTTCGGATTTCCAATTTGTTTGGCAATATGAGCATACGAAACCGTTTGTCCGTAAGGAATCGTCTGTAATGCTTCCCATACACGCATTTGGAATGGAGTACCAATGAGCCGAAGTGGAACGGAAAAAGATGTGCGCTTTTTCTGAAAGTATTGCTCAAGTTCTTCGATACAACGCATGAAACAAGTTGGTACATTTTCCTTCTGCTCGCCACACCGTTCTACCACATCCACGCTTTCAATGCCTTCATTCGTTCCCGTTATTTGTAGCCAACCGATCGGTGATTCATAATATGCGACGTGTTTCCCCATGCCAACTCTCCTCTACCAAATCACACAACATTTACAGCGAAAAAAACGGGTGTTTTTTCATAAACTACATATAGCTCCTCACGATAAGGAGGGTTTGCGTTGCATACAGCCGATTATGATAAGGCGCTTTACTATACGTACCGATCTGAATGGGATCACTTGCTTATTCTTATGGTACGCACAAAAGACGATTTGCTTTCGAAAAAAATTGAACAGTTTCTTCATGCCTATAACTTCGAAAAAGATTACACCGTCGTTCAAAAACGATTGAACGCCTTGTTGCGCTATATTGATCACGCGTTAGACGTATACGAACAAGAGCCGACATGGACGATGCAATACGATGATTAGAGCGAAAGGAATAAACTCCTTTCGCTTTCCTTATACGACTGGATATGTTTGAATAAGCGGATGTAATACAATTTCATCAACCGTCATATGTTTTGGCGCGCTTGCCATATATACGACAGCTTGTGCAACGTCTTCTCCTTTTAGCCAATCCGCTTTTTCAGGCAAGCCTTGAGTCGAATTAGCGAAATATGTATCGACCATACCTGGATTAATCGTACCAACGCGAATGCCGTATGAACGCACTTCTTGTGCCACACTTCCTGAAAATCCTTGAACGGCATATTTTGTCGCCGTATATGCCGAACCATTTGCAATCGTGTAGCGGCCGACATCGGATGAAATTGTAATAATCGTGCCGGAACGTTGTTTTTTCATGTGTGGAAGTACAGCTTTCGTCCCGATAAACACACCTTGTACATTCACTTCAAATAGACGTCTCCACTCTTCGACTGTCGTTTCTTCCACAGGCTTAAATACACCAATGCCTGCATTGTTTACAAGCAAATCAATGCGGCCAAATGTGGCAACAGTTTCCGCGACGACCTCGTTCATTTGTTGTTCATTAGATACGTCCGCTTGAAATGTTTTTGCCTCTTTCAACTGTTCGCCAACACGATGAATATCGGATGAACTCCCGATTAATGCAAGTTTCATTCCTTGCTTAGCCAACGCATGTGCGATTGCCAAACCGATGCCGCGTGACGCCCCCGTCACAATCGCAACCTGTCCTTGTAACATGTTGAACACATCCTCTCTATGTTGTCGCTTTTATGTTACCCTCACCCTATGCAAAAAACAACCGATAAGGTACTACACCTTATCAGCTGTTAATGCATATACACGCTCCATGACTGCCGTTTCTAACTGTTCTAACTTCGTTTTCGCCTCCGTCAATGTTTGTCCTTTTACTCCAAAATAAAACTTCATCTTTGGCTCCGTTCCAGACGGACGCGCGCAAAACCACGAGCCGTCCTCCAATACGTATTTTAATACGTTCGACTTCGGCAAATCGATATTTTCTCTTTCTCCTGTTTCCACATGCACTCGTTCGCTCGTCTTATAGTCTTCGCGAATGACTATACGCTGATTGGCAACAACAGTCGGTGGCTCCGAGCGAAACGTAGCCAATAACGATTCAATGCGCTCCGCTCCCTCTTTTCCTTTGAGCGTTAATGAACGAAGCCCTTCTTGATAATATCCGTATTGCTCAAACAATTGCATCAGCGCCTCATATAAAGATAAGCCTTGCTTTTTATAAAACGCGCATACTTCAACAGCTAAAACGGCCGCTTGAATTGCATCTTTATCGCGGGCAAAGTCGCCGATTAAATAGCCATAACTTTCTTCGTAACCAAATTGAAATACATACTCGCCTGTTTGTTCGTACTGTTTAATTTTTTCACCAATAAACTTAAACCCCGTCAACGTATCCATCGTTTCCATATCGAATGACCGGGCGATTGCACGTCCAAATTCAGATGTGACGATTGTTTTAAATACAATCCCGTTTTTCGGTAACATTCCTTTTTCTTTCTTTTGTGAAAGAATGTAATGAAGCAATAAACCGCCTGTTTGGTTGCCCGTTAAAACAACGTATTCCCCTTCATCGTTTTTAACTGCAATGCCTAAACGATCCGCATCAGGATCAGTCGCAATTAACATATCAGCATCGACTTGCTTGCCAAGCTCAATTGCCAACTCGAACGCTGCATGTTCTTCTGGATTCGGGGACTTCACCGTTGAAAAATTCGGATCAGGTTGCTCTTGTTCTTTCACAACAAATACATTTTCATAGCCAAATGCTTTTAATCCGCGTTGAACGAGCTTATTTGCCGTGCCGTGAAGCGGTGTAAACACTACTTTCACGTCGACTTCATTCGCCAGTTCAGGGCGAAGGGAAATCGTTTTTAACTTCTGTATGTATGCCTCATCGATCTGTGCACCAATGATTTGAATAAGTCCTTTTTCTTTTAATACGTCTTCTTCTTCCACTGCAAGCTCCCATTCATTTTCAATGGCGTTGACATGTTCAATAACAACATCCGCGATGTGTGGCGGCAATTGCGCCCCATCTTCTCCGTATACTTTATAGCCGTTATACTCCGGTGGATTGTGGCTTGCGGTGATGACAATGCCGGAAAAAGCGCGTAAATGACGCACCGCAAACGAAAGCTCAGGTGTCGGGCGAAGCTCATCAAACACATACGTTTGAATGCCATGCGTCGCAAGCGTTTTTGCTGCTTCCATCGCAAACTGTTGCGACTTATGGCGTGAATCGTATGCGATCACAACTCCTCTTTTTTTTGCTTCCTCTCCAAACGACTCGATATAGCGCGCTAATCCCGCCGATGCCTTGCGCACCGTATATATATTCATTCGATTCGTTCCCGGTCCGATTTCCCCGCGCATGCCACCGGTGCCAAACTCTAACGTTTTATAAAAGCAATCCTCCAATAACTTTTCATCTTTCTCTAGTTGTTCCAAATGAGCTCGTAATTCTTCGTCTAATTGTGCTTCCTTCCAGCGCTCGTATACCACTTTCCAAGTCATGTTTATCCCTCCATATCATTGCTCATTGTAACTTATTCTCCTACTTTTGTTCAAATTCCTTTTTCATCGATAAAAAGGAGCCTCTTGCGTAAAGAAGCTCCTTTCTCGTTTAATGATATGAAGGTTCAGAAATCTCGGATAGCGCTTGTTCTGCCGCTTCATCATACGTTTGATTTGTCGCGATGTCTCCAAGCGCAACGATGCCGCAAAGCTCGTTATTTTGTACGATTGGTAAGCGACGAATTTGGTTTTTTGCCATGACTTTTGCTGCTTCGTCAACGCTCATACTTGGCGTCCCTGTCACGACATCGCTTGTCATTACTTGTGAAACGGGCGTCGAAGGGTTCAACCCTTGCGCTGTGATGCGAAGGGTAATGTCACGGTCAGTAACCATCCCTTTTACCTTTCCGTTTTCAACAACAGGAATGGCGCCAACGTTATGCTCATTCATAAGTTGTGCCGCCTCTTGAACGGATTGATCTGGTGTAACCGTTGCCACTTGGCGCGTCATAATTGATTCAACTGTATGGTTCAATATGATCCTCCCCTTTCGTCTTTTATTGTGTACGTTCATCTGTTCATTATGTAAGTAAAATATCGTCGCAATTTACATCATTTCTTTCGATGTACTATAATGAACAAAGAGCAAAACATAAAAAGGTGGGACGATGATGCATAAAGAAAATTACTTATTAGCCGCTTGGAGCGTCGCGCTGATCGCCACACTTGGCAGCCTTTATTTTTCTGAGGTACTAAAATTTATTCCGTGTGAACTTTGTTGGTACCAACGTATTTTTATGTATCCACAAGTATTTTTGCTTGGTATGGCTTTCGTACGAAAACAATTTGTTATCGCACGTTATACACTGATGTTGTCCATCATCGGTGGAACGATTTCTTTATACCATTATTTCATTCAAAAAGTCCCATTTTTCCGTGATACCGCTCCATCATGTAGCATTGTGCCGTGCACAGGAGATTATTTAAACTGGCTTGGGTTTATTACCATCCCACTACTAGCATTGATTGCCTTTATTTTCATTAGTGTAATTAGTTACCGAGTAATTCAAATGGAGAAAGAAGGGAAATACATATGAAAAAGTTGCTTATTTTCGGTGGTGTAATTATCGCTTTATTTATTGCGCTAGCTTGGATTACATCATATACCCAAAAACAAAAAGTAGAAGGAAACCCATTCGGGAAAGAAGAGCTACATCCTGCCACGATCGATCTTCTCGATGATCCGAATTACAAAAACATTATTTTGCCTGATGAATTAAGAGAAGCATTAAACAATAAAGAAACGATGACGATTTATTTTTACAGCTCAACGTGTGAGTTTTGTAAAAAAACGACACCAATCGTCGTACCATTAGCGAAAGAAATGGGAATCGACTTGAAGCAATTTAACCTTCTTGAATTTGACGAAGGGTGGAACGAATATCGAATTGAAGCAACGCCAACGATCGTACACTTTCAAAACGGCAAAGAAGTTGCACGAATAGAAGGTTATTATGAAGAAGATGTATTTCGCCAATGGTTTGAACAAATAAAATAAAAAAGCCTTCACAGCGAAGGCTTTTTTTACATCACCCAAGCATGAACAGGCTTCGTATACATGCTGACATATTCATCTTTCTTATGCAAAAAATGTCCAAGAGTGAGCGGAAAACTAATTCCATGCTGTTCTAGCTGTTCAACATTGCGCTGAAACAGATGTTCATAGTGATCTGAAAGATGATGGAAAGAGACATACTCAATAATGACTTGTAATGATTGTAATGCAGAAATAATCGCGAACGCCTCCTTCAGCGTACCATCATATGTAGAGGGTTCAAACTGCAATATGCCTAACGATTGAAATGTTTCAATTTCGTTATCTGTAAAATATTTCGGGAAAACGGACGTATAAAACTGTTCAATGAGTGAACCAATATATTGTTTTTGTTCTTCTGTAGCGGCATAGACGGTTTTCAATTGACCTCACCTTTTTCCATTTCTTTTCCTAATCTATAACGAAATTGTAACACACCAACCGCTTTTTGGGGTTTGGTAATTTCTTGTAAAGAGAGAGTGAGACGAATGAAAGTACAGAAAAAAGGAAGCTGGTTCATATTTGACGCCCCATCTTCTTGGGTTGGCCTATCTATTGAGCAAGCGTTTCGGACAAAGTGGTTCGTTCCAAAAAAAATGTTACATGAATGGCGTATGACAAAAGGAGTAGCAATAAATGACAGATTCGTTCCTTTTCATACGATCATTTCAGCTCATGATCGCATTCGCGTTCGCATAAAAGAAGAACATATTGAGCCAACTCCAACATATATCCCGCTTCATATTATATTTGAAGATGAGCATGTGCTCGTTATTAACAAACCAGCGCATATGGACGTCCATCCGACGCACGAAGGCGAAACGAACACGCTAGCAAATGCGGTTGCATTTCACTTTCAGTGCGAAGGCATTCACAGCAAAGTTCGTCATGTCCATCGGCTCGATCGCGACACGAGCGGTGCAATTTTGTTCGCCAAACATGCGCTTGCTGGAGCTATTCTCGATAAATATTTAGCCGAACGTGCCATTCAGCGCACATATATTGCTTTAGTTCACGGATATGTCAAACAGAAAAAAGGGACAATCGCGGCTAAAATCGGCCGCGATCGCCATCATCCAACGAGACGGCGCGTATCAAAAACGGGAGATCATGCCATTACGCATTACGAGCGTCTCAAATATGATAAGCAAAAAGATGTATCACTCGTTCGCCTAACGCTTGATACAGGGAAAACACATCAAATTCGCGTCCATATGAGCTATATCGGACATCCGTTAGTTGGAGATACATTATATGGGGGAAAACCGTGGCTTAATCGGCAAGCATTACATGCCATCTCTCTTTCGTTTCCACATCCATTTACGAAAGAGATTATCACATGTCGTGCCTTATACGATGAAGATGTTTTTGGAAATATAAAAAGAGGCTCGTTATTATAACGCAGCCTCTTCATTGACGTCTTTTACGATGTCTACCGTTTGCGGACGACGCGCCACTTCAATTTTTTTTACATGATGGCCGTCCAGCTGCATAACAGTGAAGACATAATCACCAAACTCAATTTGTTCTCCAGGACGAATATTATAACGCTCTGTTAACATCCATCCGCCAATCGTGTCGACATCGGTATCATCAATTTCTAAGCCGAATAAATCATTAATTTCATGAATGAGCACTTTTCCATCTACAATTGTACGGTTCTCATCTACTTTTTGAATCAACGGCGTCTCATCGATGTCGAATTCATCACGAATTTCCCCGACGATTTCTTCTAAAATGTCTTCTACCGTCACTAAACCAGACGTTCCGCCGTACTCATCAACTAAAATGGCCATATGAATACGCTCTTTTTGCATTTTCACAAGCAAATCTTGAATTGGAATTGTTTCAATCACTTGAATAATGGGGCGAATATATTGACTCAACTGCCTTCGCTCGTGACAGTTTACAACAAGATCAGTAAACAACTCTTTCACGTTGACTAAACCGAGTATATGGTCTTTGTCCCCATCAATGACAGGATAACGTGTATACTTTTCTTCACGAATCGTTTGTAACACATGTTCCATCGAATCGTTCACATCTAGCGCAACAATTTCTTTTCGTGGAACCATAATTTCTTTTGCGACTCGGTCATCAAATCGGAAAATGTTATTCACATATTTATATTCCGTATGATTAATTTCTCCGTTTTTATAGCTTGCTGATAACAAAAGACGCAACTCTTCTTCGGAATGAGCTAACTCTCGCTCATTGGATACCTCAAATCCAAACAAACGAACAGCTAAACGTGCAGAGCTGTTTAACAACCAAATAAACGGATACATGACGCGATAAAACAACATAAGTGGGCGCGCTGTCCATAGCGTAATGGTTTCCGCCTTTTGAATCGCAATCGTCTTCGGTGCTAATTCACCAATAACGACATGAATAAACGTAATTATCGCAAATGCAACAATAAAAGAAGCGCCATGGGCAAATGATGGCGATACATCAAACTCATCAAAAAGCGGCCGAAGCGCTCGTTCCACCGTCGGTTCTCCAAGCCAACCGAGACCGAGTGATGTCATTGTAATCCCTAGTTGATTGGCAGATAAATACTCATCTAAATGAGTAATAACATGTTTGGCTGCTACTGCTTTTTTATTGCCTTCCTCAATGAGTTGATCGATACGTGACGGACGCACTTTCACAATCGCAAATTCCGAAGCGACAAAAAAACCAGTAAGCGCAATAAGAAAAACGATCATCCATAAACTAAATATGTCCAACGAACGTCCGCACGCATCATGCGTGCGGATGCCACCTCCTATTGATTAATCTTCATTGTTCCCTTGTACAAAAATAAGCACATACTTAATTAATTCTAACACCGAAATAAGCGCTGCAGCAACATACGTTAGTGCCGCGGCATTTAATACTTTATTGACTCCGCGTTCTTCTTCATTGCGAATAATACCTTCCGCAATCATATAGTCTTTTGCACGCGAACTTGCATTAAACTCAACTGGCAACGTAATAACTTGGAATGCTACCGCAAATGAGAATAAAATGATCCCTAGACCAATTAAAGAAAATTGTTGTAATAAAAACCCTCCTAAAAGAAGGAAAGGAGCAATTCCAGACGTAAAATTCACTAACGGGAACATGCGATGACGTAATACGAGCGCACCGTATGCTTCTTGATGTTGCACCGCATGACCAACTTCATGAGCCGCTACCGAAACTGCAGCGATCGAACGACCATAGTACACAGGCTCTGATAAGCGAACAGCGCGAGCAATCGGATCGTAATGATCTGTAAGTGTTCCTGGCACAAGCTCTACTGGCACATCATATAAACCGTGACGGTCAAGAATAAGACGTGCCACTTCTGCCCCTGTTAAACCAGCTGAGGCAGGTACATCTGACCATTTGTTAAAGTTTCCTTTTACTTTAAACTGCGCCCAAATAGATACGGCAAAGGCGATTAAAATAAGAAAATCCATTGGATGAAAAAACATTACATCATCCCTCCATCATTTTATATTGTAATGAAAAATGAACGAAAATAAAAGAGAATACTTTCACATACATTGTATACGACTATTGTGTCCAAAAAGTTTCATGAAATCGAAAAAAACCTCGCTATAAGCGAAGTTTAAATAAATAAATTTACTTTTCCTTCTGTCGCATCTCCTAAATAAGCCGCGACCCCTCCAAGTTCAACACCATCAATTAATTCTTCTTTCTTAATGCCTAATAAATCCATTGTCATCGTACAAGCGACAAGTTTCACTCCTTGCTCTTGCGCCATTTCAATTAATTGTGGAAGCGTCATCGCGTTATGTTTTTTCATCACATGTTTAATCATTTTTGGACCGAGTCCACCCATGTTCATCTTCGATAATCCTAGTCGATTCGCTCCTTTTGGCATCATCCAGCCGAACATTTTTTCAAGCCATCCTTTTTTCACAGGGACATGCTCTTCCTTTCGTAATGTATTTAATCCCCAGAACGTGAAGAAAATCGTCACATCATGATCATAAGCTGCGGCGCCATTAGCAATAATAAACGCTGCCATCGCTTTATCTAAATCACCACTAAATAAAATAATTGTTGTTTTCTCCTTCTTTTTCATTTGTTCATCTCCTTTCATTCTAGAAACAAAATACCCCAACGAATTGGGGTATTTTGTTTTAATGTGTATGGTGAACAGCGCAACGGTTCGGACCAATTTCTAGTTCTTGTTGTTGTTCTGGCGTTGCATCTTTCACACCACGGTTAATCGCAATAATGTCTTCAAAGTTCGGCGGTGTTTCAGAAGATGCTGACTGCGCCACGTGTTCAACGAATTCCTCTTGCGTTTTCCCTTGCATCATTTCATTCATTTGACGAATGTTGCCTAACGTATTACCGATATATCCTTGTTCATTCACCTCTTGATCAAAGTTTGCATAGTGCGCAGGGAGAACGATGACGTCATCGGCAATTTGTGCAACTTTGTTATACACTGTGTCATACAAGTCTTTTGCCCACTCGCGCGCTTTTCCACCAAGATCTGGTCGACCAAGGCCGCTAACGAAAATAGTATCGCCTGAGAATAACAATTTATTGTTTACGAAGAACGATACACTTCCCGGAGTATGACCTGGTGTTTTAATCGCTAATACTTCTAAACTTACTTTTTCAAACTCGATGCGATCGTGATTTTCTAGCGGTTCAAATTCAAATACCGCTCCTTCGCTCTTCATTAAATAATATTTCGCACCTGTTTCCTTCGCTAATGCATATCCACCGGAAATGTGGTCTGCGTGTAAGTGTGAATCAACAATATGTGTAATTGCTACTTGCTCTTTTTCGGCCACTTCTTTGTACGCATCAATGAATCGTGATGGATCAACGATAAGAGCTTCTTTTCCTGATACGACCATATAGGAAAGACAACCTTTGCCGACTCGGATGAATTGATATACTTTCATATCTTCATTTTGATATACGACAACCGGATACAAATATTCACTCCATGCTTTCATGCCGCCTTTTAAATAAAATACTTCTAATCCTTTTTCGGCGAGCATTTCCGCAACCATCATGGAAGATCCTTCTTTTGCGCAAACGACGACGATTTTTTTATCTTTTGGCAAACGATCTAATACTGGCTCAACACCATCAATTAATTCAAAATAAGGGATATTTAAATATTCAATTTGTTCCCCTTCAATTTTCCAATCTGCAAAGTCTGATTCATTGCGAACATCAAATAAGAAAAATGGTTCCTTATTTACAATCATCTCATTTATTTGTTGTGCTGTTAACGCATATACTGACATATGTCATCCACCTCTCCTTTATACCTAATAGGGTATTAATGTAGATAAAAAAATTATTGTTGCAACAATTGCATAATTCGTTGAGGATCAAATCCAATTACCCAACGCCCGTTAATTTCTGTTTGCGGCACTCCCATTTGCCCTGTCGAACGAACAACATAATCAACAGCTTCAGGATGTTGATGCAAATTCACTTCTTTAAACGGAATGCCCCGTTCAGCTAAAAAGTTTTTTAACAATGTACAATATGGACATGTTGTTGTCGTATATACAGTGACTTGTTTCATCTTCCTATTCCTCCTTTATGTTCCGGTATTTTATATACCCCTATTAGTATTATAACATAAAGGATGAACTTTTCAACATTTTTTACAAAATATCCAACCAAATTTTAATCGCTGTTGCTACGATAAGTGCTGCTAAAATAAACTGTAATATTTTCGTATTTACCTTTTTACCAACATTCGCTCCAATCGGGGAAGCAATTAAACTTGCAACAACCATAATGAACGCCGTCCAAAAATCAAATTGCCCCGTCGTAAGTTTTCCTACTGTTGCCCCAATCGATGAAATAAACGTAATAGCTAGCGAGGTCGCAATTGTCATGCGCGTTGGAATTTTCAATACGACAAGCATAATCGGAACGAGAATAAATGCACCAGCAGCACCAACAATTCCAGCACTTACACCGACAATGAATGCTAATAACGCAGCAAGCCATTTGTTGAATGTTACTTGATCAAGCGGAATGTTATCAATTCCTTTTTTTGGAACAAACATCATCATTGCCGCGATAGTAGCTAACACCGCATAAACGATATTGATGCCACCTTCGCTCATTAATTTCGAGCCGTAACCGCCAATGAAACTACCGATCAAAATGCTCGTTCCCATGTAAATAATTAACGTCTTGTTTAAATACCCACCTTTACGGTACGCCCAAACACCGCCAATCGTCGCGAATAATACTTGAATGGCGCTAATGCCTGATACTTCATGCGCGCTGAATGCCGCATAGCCTAACAATGGTGGGATATATAGCAACATCGGATATTTAATAATTGAACCACCAATCCCAACCATGCCGGAAATGAACGAACCGATGAAGCCGATGAGAAAAATCGTCACGATAAAACCTATGCTCATGCTAGCTCACTCCTTATATTGAACATCGGGACGCATTCCCGATGTTCACTACGCTTTACGAACCCAAAATTTTAGTACATCGCCTTCTTCAATCATGTCGATCATCTCATGACCAGCCGATTTCGCCCATGCAGATAAATCGTTTTTTGCTCCTTTATCCGTGACATGAACTTCTAGCACTTGACCTGATTGTAACGTATCCATCGCTTTTTTTGTCCGAACAATCGGCATTGGACACGCTAACCCTTTTGCATCAACAACAAGATCCACTTTCATGTTTTTCCCTCCTTAAAATGTTAACGTAATGTCAGCGTCTTTCGCAAAATCAAGGAATGTAACGGCTCCACCAACATCAATGCCGTCTACAAAATGTTCTTTTGTTAATCCCATGACATCCATCGTCATTTGGCATGCGATAAACTTCACGCCCATTTCTTGCGCCATCCCCACGAGTTCTGGAATGGATGGGACGTTCGCTTGTGCAAATCCTTGTTGAATTTGTTCTTTTCCTTCTGGTAACGGCAGTTGTTTATACGCTTCCTTATGAATTAAATTCAATCCTTCAAACGTAAAGAAAATCGCTACTTCTGCTTCTGTTGCTGCAGCTGCTGTTGCAATGTTAAATACTTTATATGCATCAAATAAACCGCCGTTTGCTGCAATAATTGCTACACGTTTTTTCATTATTCATTTCCCCCTTTAACCATTGTTCCTTTCCATTCTGTCATACCTGGAATGACGTTAAATACATGCGCAAATCCTTTTTCAGCTAATTGTTGGGCTGCAAGGTCACTACGATTGCCTGTTCGACAAATGACGTAAATCGTCTCATTTTTGTTTAATTCATTCATACGTGTTTCTAATTGTCCAAGCGGAATATGATATGCCCCTGGTATATGACCAAACGCATATTCTGCTTCTTCACGCACATCTAAAATAAACGGTTGTTCATTGTTTTCTACTTTTCTTTGCAATTCGTCTAAAGCGACGACATGAGGGTATTTTGTTTCTTCTTTCACTTCGGTAGGATTCGCCTTACGAAGGTAATGCTTCAATACCTCACCTTCTTCGATCGTTCCGATGTATTGGTGTCCTGTATTTTTTGCCCAACCTTGAATATCAGCAAGCGATCCTTTATCCGTTGCTTGCACCTCAAGCACTTGACCAGGTTGTAATTGCTCCATCGCCTTTTTCGTACGAACAATCGGCATCGGACACGCTAGTCCGCGCGCATCAACAACATAATCTACGTGAATTGTCACTTTACTCCCTCCCCTTTTTCAACTTCTCCTGTCCATTCGAGCATCCCGCCCGTCATATTTACGACGCGGTATCCGTAACTTTCTAACAATTGACAAGCCATACCGCTTCGGTTTCCTGAGCGACAAACAAGAATATGTTCTTGATCTTTATTCACCTCATTCATCCGCTCAAGTAGTTGACCGAGCGGGATGTGACGAGCACCAGGAATTTTCCCTTGAGCCACTTCTTCATCCTCGCGCACATCAATAATGCTTAGCGCACGCCCTTCTTTTAATTGTTGTTCTACTTCCTGTGGCAATATATGCTTCATTTTTATCACCTCTCTATACTCATAAGGGTATATTTTGTTTTAAAAAAAAATAAGTTATTACTATTACCTCTATGAGTATATTACAAAACCCCCACCCGTTTGTCAACCGTTTTTTTACGAAAAAAACCTTGTGCGACACAAGGAATTAAACAAGCGTTTTATGTTCTTCTTTTTTACTGTAGATGTGCAAAATCACTAGCATAAATTGACAATCAAATAAAAAAGGAGACATGAACCCGATTCCTTGGTTAGAATAGATGTGCTAACAAACCATTCACAAGGAGGTTCATGTCTCATGAATAGATTAGCACATCATCAAGGAATCCACAAGTTTTTCATGACGTTGGGGTTGGCGCTTGATTTCTCGAAACCGGTCATCAAGCATCTCGTTCATCTTGTCGATGCCTTGACGACCAAAGGATTTTCAGGAACGTTGACCGATGTTCATCACTGGAGTTTTCATCCCAACCATCGAACAACGCTCAGCCATTTTTTCACGAAAAGCCCTTGGAACGAGGAAAGACTGCTTGAGAAGCTTCAAGAGTGGGTTCTTCGCCAGATCAAACGCCTGACCCAACGAACGAATCAACCCCTGTTCCTTTCGATTGATAATACGATTTGCCAAAAACAAAGCCTTCGTCACGGGCAATACACGCCATTCAAGGGTGTGACTGGCATTTCTCGTATAACGATCATCA
>OFGS01000170.1_pt1 | contig 16976 bp, 19 predicted proteins | sample 1521851 | NCBI WGS metagenome assembly OFGS01 (sample SAMEA3142070, study PRJEB24117) | hot springs metagenome
ATTGCTGATGTAAACAAAAAAGGCGTGACGGTATTAACGGCAAAAGGCTCTACTTCCGCACAAAACATGCGGGCAAAAGCGCCAGAAGCAACCGTGCTGGAGTTGGAAAACTACGCCGAAGCGTTTACAGCGCTAAAAGCTGGACAAGGCGATGCGCTCACGACAGACAATGCGTTGTTGTTCGGAATGGCAAAACAAGATCCAAACTTCCGTGTCGTTGATGAAACGTTCTCGGAAGAGCCGTATGGAATTGCGGTTCGCAAAGGCGATAAAGAATTATTAGACGTCATTAACGAATACTTAAAAGAAATTAAAGCAAACGGCGAATACGATAAAATTTACGAAAAATGGATTGGCGAAAAGCCAAAACAATAACGAAAAGACGATGAGCGGAAATATATCCGCTCATCTCTTGTTCATTTGGAAAGGAGGCTACAAGGTGCTTGACTATTCGATTCTTATCGAACATTGGGATATGTATATGCAAGGGTTTGCCAATACATTAAAGGCGAGTGTCCTTGCGTTAATCGGCAGTTTAGCGATCGGAACGGTAATGGCCGTTTTTCGCATCGCACCCATTCGCCCATTAAACTGGATTGGCGCTGCCTATGTCGAATTTATTCGCAACATCCCGCTCATTTTAATTGTATTCGTCTTTTTTGTCGGGTTGCCTGCAATCGGCATTCGCTTTGATTCATTCACTGCCGGCACGTTAGGGTTAACTGTTTACACGGCGGCATTTATTGCCGAAGTCATCCGCGCGGGCATTCTTGCCGTTCCGAAAGGACAAATGGAAGCTGCGCGCTCATCGGGACTGACGTATTTGCAGGCGATGTGGCATGTGATTTTGCCACAAGCAGTAAAAATCGTCATCCCGCCAATGGGCAACCAATTTATTAACCTCGTTAAAAACTCATCGGTTCTCGGGGTCATCGCTGGGCTTGATTTGATGTATTTCGGTGACTTAATTTCGTCAGAGACGTTTGTCACATTTGATGTGTATATTTTCGTTGCCTTATTTTATTTACTTTTAACAATTCCATTAAGTTTAGGCGTTGGCGCATTAGAACGCCGCCTAGCAAAAAGTCGGTAAAGGTGGAGTGAGAGATGGATTTTGTCGGTGCCTATGCTCCTGCGCATTTGAAGTTTTTATTGGAAGGATTTGTTGTTACTCTTGAAGTTGCCTTTCTCTCCATTTTTTTTAGTTTTCTCATTGGGATTATTATTGGCGTGCTACGGTATAGCCGTATTCCTTTTCTTTCTCCAGTGCTTGCCGTCGGGGTGGAGACGATTCGGAACTTGCCGCTGTTATTAATTATTTTCTTTACGTACTTTGCGCTCCCTGAAGTCGGATTCAAACTTGATAAGTTTTATGCTGCGATTTTAGCGCTCGTCATTTTCGAATCAGCGATGCTATCAGAAATTGTGCGGAGCGGGCTGAATTCAATTGAAAAAGGACAAATCGAAGCCGCACGGTCATCGGGACTCACCTATACACAAACGCTATGGCATATTGTTTTGCCGCAAGCATTGCGTCGTATGGTTCCTCCGATTGTCGGGCAGTTTATTTCGCTTTTGAAAGATACGTCGCTCGCTGTCGTCATCGCCTTGCCGGAATTAATGAACCATGCCCAAATTATTAACGGCCAAAACGTCAACTATGTCATTCCTATTTTCCTATTAGTTGCCGTCATGTACTTTGTCGTCAACTACTCCCTTTCGCTCGTTTCGCGAAGACTGGAGCATAAACATACGTAACAATGAATCTCCGTTTCCTGTATAATAGGAAATGGAGATTATTATTTCCAAGATAAAGGAGATATGTATGCGCGAACGGATACTACCAATCTTGCTTCTCATCATAGCAACCGCTTTTTTCGGAGAAATGAAAGTGAATCCGTTTGGAAGTTCGTTTCGGTTTTCGCTCGGAAGCGCCGTTTTCTTTTTCGGGCTTATTTGGTTTCGAACCGTGCCAGTAATATGGACAGGAGTGCTCACAGGTCTTTTTATTTCTCTATTTCGGACAAGCATCGACCTACTGATGAACGACGAATCTTTTAGCGATCATTTTCTTTCTCATCTTCCGGCTGCGTGCTATTATCTCGCTTTTGCATTTTTTGTTCACCTATGCCGCATTCGCACTTATATGGAACTGCCTATTCATGTCGCGTTGCTCGGGGCAAGCATTGATTTCGCCTCTAATATTATCGAACTGTTTGTCCGTCATCTAATGGGCGAAATGATTGCTGTCACGCATGAAACGATTTTTATGCTTCTTTTGTTCGGAATTTTACGAAGCTTTTGTGTTGTTGGACTATACAACATTTTGATGCTTCAACAAATGCAAACGTTAGGAGAAGCCCGGCGGCAAGAACTCGAACGGCTCGTGATGATGAACGCCAGCCTCTATGAAGAAGCATTTTATTTGCGCAAATCAATGAGCCATATGGAGGACATTACACGCAAAAGCTACGAGCTATACACAACGTTAATGGACGGGAAAAGGGTTGAACCGCGCACTGCGCTTTATATCGCGGAACATGTGCACGAAGTCAAAAAAGACTCCCAGCGCATTTTAGCTGGTCTGTCAGAATTAATGAACCAAGAACAGCGTGATTTGCGCCTGTCGATTGCTGAGCTTTGCGGTATGGTCATTCGCGCGAATCAAAAATACGCGGAATCGTTAAAAAAAGAAATTGCTTTTCAATTCACGTGCGATCTCGACTTATCGACTAAGCACGTCTACGCCCTTCTTTCTGTCTTAAATAATTTAGTCGCCAATGCGGTAGAGGCAATCCCCTTATCCGGGTGGATTCAGCTTCGCGCTGAACTTGATGGCGGCGACCTCGTCTTTACCGTCACTGATTCCGGTCCTGGAATACCGGAAGACGAGCGCGATTGGGTGTTTGAGCTTGGGTTTACAACCAAATACGATGAGAACGGCAACCCATCCACTGGCATCGGGCTAACGCACGCGAAAGAAATTGTTCATAGTTTCAATGGAAACATACGATTAACAACCAACGAAAATGGCCAAACGCAATTTCAAATACACATTCCTAGCAAACAATTATAAGGAGAGGATGCCATGCACTTTTTTCTAATTGAAGATGATGCGGTTGTAAGAAAAATGTTAGAAAAAATTATTCATGAAAGCGGACTTGGAGAAGTCGTGGGACAGGCTGAGGATGGGCTAGATGTATCGATCGATCAGCTATATGCTGTCGATGTCGTGCTTATCGATTTACTTATGCCAGGGCTTGATGGCATTCAAACGATGAAAAAGCTGCGGGCGCAAGGGTTTACCGGCCCATTTATCATGATTTCCCAAGTAGAAAATAAAGAAATGATTGGGCAAGCGTATCTTCACGGCATCGATACATATATCCATAAACCGATTAACCGTTACGAAGTCGTCTCGGTTTTAAAACGAGTCGCCGACTACCTTTCTGTTGCTTCATCGCTTGACTCCATCCGCCGCCTATTGCAAACGCTAGAAAAAACGAAACAACCTCTCGCCACCCATGAAGCGACGACCGAACAAAAGGCACGGCAGCTTCTTCTCGTCTTAGGCATCGCTGGCGAAGCGGGGGCAGCCGATTTATTAGCCATTATGCGCTGGCTTTCGGAACAAGAACAACAAGGGCGATCGATTCACGACTTGCCGCCATTGAAAGAGCTATATGCCCAAATAGTGCGACGTGTGTATAAAGAAGAGCAACTTGTGCAAAAAGAAATACGCGCGATGGAACAGCGCATCCGCCGTATGGTGCTACAAGCGTTTACACACTTATCGTCACTCGGGTTAGCCGATTACACCAACCCGACATTTGAGCATTTCGCCCCACGCCTGTTTGATTTTGAAGAAATTCGCCTGCGCATGCAAGAGTTAGAAGCTGGGGAAAAAGCAACAAAATGCCGAATTAACGTAAAAAAATTTTTAACTGCCTTCTATATGGAAATAAAAAATATGTAGCAGAGGTGCCCGTAACGGACACCTTTTTTTCTTTCTTTTTCTACCGTCGAATGGGTAGCTTAATAACAAACGTCGTTCCTTGTTCCGAGCTGTTGTGAAGCGCAATCGTTCCGCCATGGTTTTCAATAATTCGTTTGACGATCGTTAATCCTAATCCTGTCCCTGATGACTTCGTTGTGATAAATGGTTCAAAAATCGTCTCCTGCATATGTGTCGGAATGCCGCTTCCAGAGTCGTACATGTACATGTTGTACGTTTCATCGACATCGGAATATATGCAAATCGTTCCGCCTTCTTCCATCGCTTCGATGCTGTTGTGAAGCAAATTGTATAACACTTGCATCATTTGTTTTGAATCAAGCTGTAACGGCACGTGATCAAGGCGCACGTGCACGCGTATATTTTTCGCCTCTAACGTTTGTTGAAAAAGAGAAAGAACATCTTGAACGATCGTTTCCATATACGCTTCTTTCATCACGGGGGCGCTCGGTTTTGCGATAAGAAGCATATCTTCCACAATCGCGTTGATGCGATCAATTTCTTTTAATAAGAGTGGAATATGATATTGTTCGCGATCGCGTTCATGTAAATTTTCGTTCATAAACGCTAAAAAACCGTGAATAACCGCAAGCGGATTGCGAATTTCATGCGCTGCCTTTGCCGCCATTTCCCCCATTAACGCCAACTTTTCCGATTGATGTATTCGCTTCGTTAGCTGTTCCATTTCAGTGATGTCGAGGAAGAAAATCGTTCTACCTATTATTTCACCATATAAATGATGCAAATTCGATTGCGACACTAAAAATATTTTTTCCTCTCCATCTCTTTCATATGATACTTTTACTTGTTGAAATGGGTCGGGGAAAGTGAAAAGATCCCAAAACGAAGCATTGCGCTCACTTTTTCTTTCACGTTCAATCCATTGTTTTATTTCTTTTTTATCCAAACGAAGCAATGTAGCTGCGGAATCATTAATAAAATGATTCGATGTCGCTTCATCCATTGTGACAATTCCGATAGGCAACGAGTTTAATAACTGTTCAATGTACGCTTTGTCATGCGCCACTTTCTCATATAACTGTCCATACTGTCTAAACGTGAAAGATAACAATAAACCAATGCTCGTAAATAGTAAAATCCCAAAATATTCTTGCAACAAAAGGAGACTGACTAAAATCAATGACGCTAATAGCGTCACACCATAAGTAAAAAACCATTCCTTCACTATACTAATCAACATATTTCTAAAACTAAAAGAAGGGGAAAATGAAAAAAACCCTATCATCAACAATATGTTGATAAAAGAATAAACAACTAAAGAAACGAAGTACGCACCAAGATCATGGAGCGAAAAAATACCACTTTCTCCCCCAAGCATCAAAAAAGAATAATAAGCTCCAACAATCATGCATGTATACATCGCAAAATTACATACATGTTTCCACCATTCCATCTTCTTTTCATGAAAAAAATATGTCGGAATCATACTAAACAACAACACCATTAAAGACGTTTCTAATCCATATACGAAGATGGTAGCTAAATAAATTGTTGAGTCTAATGAAAAGGCATTCCCTTTTGGGGGGAGATGGACGATATAAATACTTAACAAAGTCGTCGAGAAAGAAAGTAAAAGCAACAACAGCCATTGTTGTTCTACATGCTCAAAGGGACGTATATACAAAAATAAGGCACACCCCATAATCGAGATGAGCGCCACATACCATGTGTATAATCGCTTCATAAAATATATTCACCTATCATGTCGTTTTCTTTCACTCTACCATTCTATTTCAAACACAACGAAGAAGCAACGGAAGCTTATGCCTTAAACTTGAAACGAAAAAACATGGCGCAATCACGCCATGTTTTTATTGGAACATCATATCGTCTTTTCGGGCGACGCCTGTTTTGTATGCGGCTTTCATGACGGCTTCGCGCACGCGTTCAGCCACTTTGTTGTTAAAGACGCTTGGGATAATGTATGTTTCGCTTAATTCTTCGTCGGTGACGACAGAGGCGATCGCTTCAGCTGCCGCTAGCTTCATTTCTTCGTTAATTTCGATGGCGCGGCAGTCTAACGCCCCGCGGAAAATGCCCGGGAAGCAAAGGACGTTATTAATTTGGTTCGGATAGTCGGAACGTCCTGTTGCCATGACGCGAACGTACGGTTCGGCAAGCTCTGGATCAATTTCTGGAACAGGGTTGGCCATCGCAAAAACGATCGGATCTTTCGCCATTTTTTTCACATCTTCTACCGTTAAAATCCCCGGTGCCGATACGCCGATAAATACGTCCGCTCCAACGATGACGTCGGAAAGAGAGCCTGTCATATTTTCAGGGTTCGTTAATTGCGCATATTCGTTCCAATACGGATTGTCATATTGTACGCCGCGATGAATCGCCCCTTGACGATCGACACCGATAATGTTTTTCACACCAGCCGCAAGCAATATTTTCGTGCAGGCAATTCCTGCAGCACCGATGCCTGTTAATACAACTTTAATGTCTTCAATCTTTTTATCTACAATTTTTAACGCATTTAACAAACCGGCAAGTAAGACGACAGCTGTGCCATGTTGGTCATCGTGGAAAACAGGAATGTCGAGCTCTTGTTTTAACCGTTCTTCAATTTCAAAACAACGTGGTGCGGCGATATCTTCTAAATTGATGCCGCCAAACGCTGGGGCGATCGCTTTGACGATTTGCACAATTTCTTCCGTATCTTTCGTGTCTAAACAAATCGGAAACGCATCGACGCCCGCAAGCTGTTTAAATAACATCGCCTTTCCTTCCATCACCGGCATCGCTGCATACGGTCCAATATCTCCAAGTCCTAATACGGCCGTTCCGTCGGAAATGACCGCCACCGTATTTCGTTTAATCGTTAACGAATACGCCTTCGTCGGATCTTCCGCAATCGCCGTGCATATGCGCGCCACCCCCGGCGTGTACACGCGCGCTAAATCATCGCGCGTTTTAATCGGAATTTTCGATTTCACTTCAATTTTTCCGCCGATATGCATTAAAAACGTGCGGTCAGAGACGTGAATCACTTTGACACCTGTCGTTTTCCGCAACGTATCGACAACAACGTCCGCATGTTTTGAGTCAAGAACGCTAACGGTAATATCTCGCACCGTATGTGTTTTGCTTGAAGAAATGACGTCGATGCCGACAATATCCCCGCCAGCTTGTCCGATCGCTGTCGCAATGTCGCTAAAAGCGACAACGTTTTTCGCAAATTGTAGTCGAATGGTAATGTGCATGTTTGCTCCGCTTGACATCGTATGTACCCTTCCTTTTCTTTGTCGATTCGTGTTATTTTCCTGCAATGCCTGGACTTGTCATCGCATACGGGTCTAAAATAGCAGATAGCTCTGTTTCATTCAACAAATTTTGCTCGAGGCATAATTCACGCACCGATTTTCCGGTACGAAGCGCTTCTTTTGCGATGCGTGATGCCGCTTCATAGCCGATGTACGGATTGACTGCTGTAATGACGCCGATGCTGTTTTCGACATGTTGTTTTAATCTTTCTTCATTCGCTTCAATGCCAGCTAAGCAGTAGTCGGTAAACACGCGAAACACGTTGTCCATCATATGAAGCGACTGAAGCAAATTAAACACAAGCACAGGCTCCATGACGTTTAACTCGAGCTGCCCTGCTTCCGATGCTAAACAAATCGTTTGGTCGTTGCCGATCACTTGAAATGCGACTTGATTCACCACTTCCGCCATGACCGGATTCACTTTTCCTGGCATAATGGACGAACCGGGTTGGCGAGCAGGCAATGTAATTTCTCCAAGCCCCGCGCGCGGACCAGACGCCATGAGACGAAGGTCGTTGGCAATTTTCGACATGTTGATCATACATATTTTTAAAGCGCCCGATACTTCTGTATACGCATCTGTATTTTGTGTCGCATCAACGAGATGTTCTGCGCGCACAAGCGGCAATCCTGTCAAACGAACGAGATGAAAAATGACGCGCTCAATATAGACCGGATCGGCATTTAATCCTGTACCTACCGCTGTTGCGCCGATATTTACTTCATATAGATGTTGGCGCGACTGCGCAATGCGCTCCATATCGCGCTTCACGACGCGGCGATATGCTTCAAATTCTTGCCCGAGCCGAATCGGAACAGCGTCTTGCAGATGCGTCCGCCCCATTTTAATGACGTGATCAAACTGTTTCGCTTTATCGGCGAACGTATCGTGCATATGCTCCATCGTTTGAAGCAATTGGTTCACCATGTTTAACACCGCAATATGAATGGCCGTCGGAAACACGTCGTTTGTCGATTGTGACATGTTGACGTGCGTATTTGGGCTAATGATATGGTAACTTCCCTTTCTCTCCCCTAACCATTCAAGTGCGCGATTCGCGATCACTTCGTTCGTATTCATATTAATCGACGTTCCTGCGCCACCTTGAATCGGGTCAACGATAAACTGATCGTGCCATTGTCCTGCGATCACTTCTTCTGCCGCTTTGACAATCGCCTGACCGATGCGCGCATCGAGTTGACCCGTTTCCATATTCGCAAGCGCAGCCGCTTTTTTTACGATCGCCATCGCTTGAATGAGTTCGCGATGCAATCGATACCCTGTAATCGGGAAGTTTTCTGCCGCACGCATCGTTTGAATGCCGTAATATGCGTCGTATGGAATTTCTTTTTCGCCAAGCAAATCTCGTTCGATTCGTATATCTTTCGTTTGCATCATTTACGCATCCCAACCTTCTTCTTGTTTTCGTGTCATATCATTTGCGATTGGCGTTTCCATCATGTTTTTAATGTCAAGCAAATTCGTCGTTTTTCCTAGCGCCCACATCAGCTTCGGTACGATCGCTTCCGTATTCATATCACCGGATAAAATAACGGTGTTTTGCGCTACTTTTCGCCCGACTTCGTATAACGTTAAGTCTTCCCCTTCTTCTAAACATTGCGTCGTAATGACAACGGCCATGCCATCATCAATAAGTTCTTTTATTTTCGGCAACAAATTGCGCCCTTGAAACGGCACGCCGCCGCTTCCGAAGCTTTCGATGATGACGCCGCGATATAAATGGCGAATGTAATCAAATATTTCTGGCTTTGTGCCCGGATGAAGCTTCAACAAAAACACATCCGGACAAAGCGACGCATCAAACTGCAGTTTTCCGCTCGGCTTCTGAAGCTCATATTGATAATGAATCGTTTCCCCATGAATGTAGGCGACGTACGGATGGTTAATGCTTTCAAAGGCGTCGTAACTTTTCGTCCGCATTTTTACCGCTCTCGTTCCTAAAATGACGCGCCCATCGAAGACGACAAATACCCCGCCGACGTCTTCGCACGCAAAACGAAGCGCATCGCGTATATTTTTTTTCGCATCTGTTTTCGGAAAACCGATCGGCACTTGTGAACCGGTCAAGACAATCGGTTTGTGGCTGTTTTGGATCATATATGATAACGCGGCTGCTGTATAAGCCATCGTATCCGTTCCGTGTGTGACGACGAAACCGTCATATTGATCGTACTGTGTATAAATCGCCTCCGCAATATCGCGCCAATGTTCTGGCTGCATATTTGTGCTGTCGATGTTCATTAAAATTTGGCTATGTAGCCGATACGGCTGATTGTCGATCGTAATGTAGCTCGTCAATTCCTCTGCCGTCAACTTCGGCGTCAACCCTTCTTCACTCGGCACAGAAGCAATCGTGCCGCCTGTCGCAAGCAACAAAATATTTTTCATCATCGTCACCTCAAATATGGCGATTTTAAGTCATCTATTGTATTCTTTGTGTTACATCGTGTAAACTATAAATAAAATTGTTCGCGATTCGCGTACCTTTAATTCAATTATATTTAGGAAAATAGAAAATAACAAGTATTTTTATTCGTTTTGCGAACGAAGCATAGTAAGGGAGAGAAGATGATGATTTCAAAACGATTATCGGAGTTGCGGAAAAAGAAACAATGGTCGCTGCAATATATTGCCGATCAACTAAATATCGCAAAAAGTACATATGCTGGCTATGAATCGGGGTATCGTCAACCGTCGTTAGAAGCTGTCAAAGAACTCGCCATCTTATTTGGCACAACAACGGATTATTTGCTTGGCGCCACAGATGATGAGCAACCGACCATTGAGCTGACGAATGCGACGTTTCATATGACGGTCGATGGAAAAACGGTGACGGAAGACGAAATCGTTTGGCTGATTGCTTTTCTTCGCGCAAAACGCGACATCGAAAAAAAGAAATAGGCGCACAAAACGCCTACGGAATGATCGCGACATCGCGCATCAATTGTTCCACAGAACCATACGGCCGATCTAGCTGCAACATGCGTCGCAACACATGACGTGCTTCTTTTGACAAGGACAGTTCGTCTTCCCAGCTTTTCTCTTTGTCCGCTGTCGGCTCATAAGAAGAGTACAATAAAAACAATAAAAAATGGCCGAGGGCGTATATGTCGCTTGTTACATCAATGGTTCGCCTGAGCCGCTGTTCAAGTGTAAACAGCCGTTCATTTTTTTCGGATAAAAAGCGCGCAAGTCCAAAATCGAGCACATATACAATCCCGTCGCGAAAAACGATATTCGGGATGCGCAAGTCGCGATGCACAATGCCGTGTGCGTGAATGTATTGCACGACACGCAACACATCTGCCAATAGGGAAAACGCCTCTTTTTCATCGTACGTTTTGTTTTTATCAAAAATAAGCGTCTCAATCGTATCTCCTTCAATATATTCCATGACAAGATGCAACGTGCCGCGCACGTCAAACGAGTCGTACAACTTCGGTATTTGAGGATGATTGAGCTTTTTTAAAATGAGCGCTTCTCGTTCAAACGATGCGCGCCGCTTCTTTCTTTTCGTCCGCTTCATCTTTTTTAAAACGACAAGCTCCTTCGTTTCTTCATCGCGTGCCACGTACGCCACACCATAGCTGCCTTCTCCAAGTTGCGTTTGAATCGTGTACCGACCGTTTACGACCGTTCCTTCTCGATACGGCTTTTCAATAAAAATCATGAACTGCCAAAAAAGCTAGAGAAAATGCTGTGGCTATGATGTTTTTTCTTATAATGCTTATAGCCGTATTGCGACGGATGGCGATGCGGACGGTACGTATAACGATCGCTGCTGCTGTAACGATGTTTATGCATGCTTTTGTGTAAAAGCATTTCCAGCAATTTTTTCAACATAGTTATCATCCCCTTCATCTTGAATACTTGAATATACGAAAAAGAGAAAAAAAAGTTTCACATTTGACATATATGTCTTGCGAAATAGAAAAAATTTTATGAAAATACAAAAGAAGGGGGAATGCATATGTTTCGGGATGGAGTGAAGTCAGGAACAGCGATTGCGATTGGATATGCGCCTGTTGCGCTCATGTTCGGGTTGTTAGCGAAATCAACAGGGCTAACGCTGATGGATACGACGCTTATGAGCATGATTGTATTTGCAGGGGCCGCACAATACATTTCGCTCAATTTACTATCTCTTGGCACCGGCCCATTTGAAATCATTTTAACGACATTTATTTTAAACATTCGGCATTTTTTAATGTCCGCATCTCTTCATGAAAAAGCAGAACATGACGCACTTTGGAAAAAAGCGCTATACGCATTCGGCATCACAGATGAAACATTTTCTGTCGCCGCCATGAAAGAAGGAACTGTCTCTGCTTCGTATATGTTCGGGCTTATTTCGATTTCCTACAGCAGTTGGGTCGTCCATTCAGCCATCGGACATATCGTTGGCGCATATTTGCCAGAAACCGTACAAATCGGCTTATCTGTCGCCTTGTATGCGATGTTTGTCGGGCTATTAGTTCCTGCCATCAAAACTGAACGAAAAGCGCTTTGGCTTGCGGTGTACTCTGGTCTAATGAACAGCGCGCTTTTATTATGGCTGAACGTCCCAAAAGGATGGGCGATCGTCATCTCTACGATCGTTTCAGCTATATGTATGCAGTGGATTGTAGAAAAAGGAAAGGAGGCGGAATATGTACGATAACATTTTTCTCATCATTGTTGGCATGGGCATCGTGACATACATTCCGCGCATGCTTCCGTTGACGGTTTTTCATCGCATGAACTTGCCGCCATTTTGGCGCAGTGTATTGCGCAACGTCCCGTACGCCACGCTCGGCGCTTTAATTATTCCGGGCATTTTTCTCATTCAAGACGATCCGGCATTTGGCATCCTCGGCTTTGTGAGTGCCGTACTTGCCTCATGGCTCGGCGCAAACGTCATGAGCGTCGTCTTCATATCCGTCCTTGTGTTAACCGTATATACGATAGTGTCATAGTAAAAAGTCAGCGCATCACACGCTGACTTTTTCTTCATTTTGCCGTTCGCTTTCCACTCCGTTTTTCTCCAAAACAGCCATGACGACTCCACCAACAATGAACGCTCCACCAACCCAAAATGAGAAGCGCAATTGTTCATGCAAAAACAGCCAACCGAACAAAGATCCGACAAGTGGCTGGAAAAAGAAAAAGAGCGAACCGACCCCAGCATCCATCATTTCCATCCCTTTATTCCAAAGAAAAAACGCCCCAGCCGTCGACACGATTCCGAGATAAAAAATCCCGAGCACGACCGGAAACGAAAACGTTTTTGACATCCCTTCCCACCATTCCCATACCATCATCGGCGTTGTGCCAATGAAAGCGACAAAAATGGCGTATGTCGTGATCACTAATACGGAAAGGCGCGCAGATGCCATTTTGACGAGCACAGATAAAAGCGCCCACGTCATCGCTGCTCCAACGAGTAAGACGTTCCCTAAAAACAAAGTCGTCTCCCCCTCGCTAAATCCAACGACGACAACAACCCCCGCAGTTGCGAGTAACAACGCACTGAGTTTCCGCATCGTCATCGTTTCATGCAACATCCAACGGGCAAAGATGACGATGAAAGCAGGCGTGGCCGACGTAATGAGCGAAGCCGTGTGCGCATCCGACCATTTCGTCCCGACGAACTGTAAGGAAATCGAAAGAACGTATCCAACAACTCCAATATATATGATCGGTTTCCAATCGTTTTTTCCTTTTGGCATCGGGATGCGCTTTAGTCGTAAAATCGTCCATAATACAAAAAAAGCAATCGCATAACGAAGCCATACGAGCGTAAATGGCGGAACGTAATCGAGCACATATTTACTAACGACATACATTCCACCCCAAATGCTAGCAGCGAGCGACAAATACAACGAACCGAAAAACGTTTGTCTCATCTTTTCCCCCTCCGTCTTTTTTCTTTTTTCTACAAGACGGAACGTGCGCTTGCCCCGTCTTAGAAGCAAGCTGCTGGTTGATCGTTTTCAAACAACATCGTTCTCCCCTCCTGTTCATTTGTTATTTCTTCATTGTATCAAATATTTCGCCCGCTTTTACATATCACTTGGTTGTTTAAATCATATTTTTACTAGTTCATCACCAAAAGATGTACTTGCGCCAGCCATTAAAGAATCAACTCCTTGATAGGACTAGTTTTTTGCTATGTTGAACCGTTTACTAGACTCATTTTTCTTGTGGATTTAATGACAAAAGTAAGCAAACAAAATGCCAATTTGACTCACAACTTCCGCAATTAAAATAAAAACGACCAACTTACTCATTTCGGTTTTTCGACACCTGACCAACTAAAATTAGCTTTTCAACAATTATCAAGAAACTTTAAAGTAAAAAATAACCCTTTCTGAAAGAGAAAGGATTATGTCAAGTCAGATATGTTTCTATTTTCGCTAGGCATTCATCAATTATTTTATCTATTTCTTCAATTTGTGCATCTTCTGGATTATACTTCTTTAAAATTTTTAGATGACGAGCTTTCCAATCCAATGATTTAATTTGATCAGTTAAAACTACCCCTGTTATTGGATAGCCATCGCCACCAAGAGATATTCCTTCTTTTGGTAAATCCACTTCGAAAGGGTAACCCTTCTTTTGAGTGGTAATCGGACAAACAGCTATAAATCCTGTTGCTTGATTGAATTCTTTAGGCGATAAAACAATCGCATTCCTTCTCCCAGCCTGCTCATGCCCAGCTTGTGGATTGAAGTTTAAAACAACGAAATCGCCTCTCTCTGGTACGTCTGCTGACATTAAATCAATTCACGCCCTTCTATCCCGAAATCAATTTCTTCGTGTCGATTTTCAGGTGTAATCTGTGATATTAGTTCTTCCAGTGTGTATTTCTTCCGTGTTCTTTTTGGTTTTAATGTGATGATCCCTTCATTTCCAATCACATTTAATTCTATTTCGGAACCTTGTTTAATCCCTATTTGATCAGCAACATCTTTTGGGATACGAATGCCCAAACTGTTTCCCCATTTTTGAGCAACAACTGTAGACATGTAGTCTCCTCCTTTACTTTGGTTTATTTTGCTTTCTAAATGTTCCTTTGAGTTCATTATATCACCCCCCAACCAAAATGTATATACATAGTATATACGATCTTCCAAAAAATGATACACCTGATTTTTCCACAAAAAAACCAAATAACCCCCTTTGAGAGGGTTATTTGCAAGGTGTTGAAAAAGTATGTTGTCAAGAAAAGATTTTTTAATCGTCTCTGTAGCACATCAAATAAAGAACATTGTAATGTAATCTTGTGTGTAAAAACAATTTTTACAAAAACAAAAGAAGGTGGAGCGCTGTGGGGTCCCTTACTCCAACAAACGCTCCACTTCTTCTTCCGAAAGATCCGTGACGTTCGCAATATCTTTTACGCTCATCCCTTTTTTCGCCATCGTTTGTACAAGGCGCTTCATTCCTTGTTGTTCATACGAAATAATTAACTCCATCACTTTGTCTTTTTCTTTCGTCTCCATTTCATTCACCTCGCTTCGTAGTCTTCGTTCTTCTTCGTCTGATAGTTTTACATATGTTTCAAAAAAGCCAAACAATAATCGTTGTTTCGCTTCGTCTAATTCCAATCGGACAAGCATGCGTAAAAATTGTTTTTTCAGTTCTACCCGTTCACTTTCAGTATATCCCATTTTGCTTAGCAGTGCAGCAGCGATTGGATTGTCTTGACGAATGTAGTTTCGCCAGTTTTGTTTACGAAGTTCCAAAGTGAAAAAGCGAAAGTCAAGCACGTAGCCAAATGGAAATTGGAGCGTAAATGCAGATCGTTCGTCGCGGATCATATCGTAGCTAAATACGGCAATTGGTACGATGGGTTTGCGGTACTTTTCAAACAAACGGCTAAAATAAATAAACATCCGTTCTGGAAATGATGGTTGAACGTAGCTTTGGTTTTCGATATGCACGATCACAAGCCCGTCTTCGCCTTTTAACTTCGTTTCGACAAGCAAATCGACACGGTACTTCTCCCCTGCCGTCACATCAGTAAACAGCTCCTCGGATAAAAACGATACGTGGCGAAAATCGATATGCTCGTGCATTGTCGGGAAAAAGAGAACAATAAATTCCTCAAAAAACGTTTGGATCAACTGTTTAAACAGACGATCGTGGTCAATGGACATACATTCACCTCGCATACAATGGCTTCGATGTTTTTATTCGACAACATCGATCGTTTTCCTGCATACGAAATGCGGTCGAACTGTCAAACATTTGCGACAGTCAGGAAAAGATGCTGAATACAACGAAAAACCCCGAGCTCTCTCAAAGAACTCGGGGTTGTGATGATTCCGACTGGGCTCGAACCAGCGACCTCCACCCTGTCAAGGTTAGATCCAGCCGAAATTTTATGTATCAACAAGTGGCTCAACAAGTTTCAAATAAAACCACTTCACATTTTATTTTATTAACTTTAATTATAAAATGGTCGTCAAAAAAAGTAAAGTGGTTATATTGAATATCGTAAATTTTTAAAAAAATTTTAAGCAACAGCCGTTTCACATTTTAAAATTAGCAATCCTGTTTTCGTATAGTTAATATGAGTAACTTTATATCGATAACCTGCAATATCATATTCATCATTTACTTTTACCTTTCTTGTATTTTCATTATCTTGAAGCGTAATCAAAATTTCCGTATCTGCTGTTCTAATTGCACCGCCATCAATTACAACTTTCTGCTGTTCAACTATGCAAGGAAAATCTTCATATATCGGATCAGTAGTTTCATATTGTTCTTCTCCCCAAGGCGTTGTACCGGTAAGAATTTGTTGCCCCTCTTGAATCATAACTCTTATTGTATGAGTACATTTTCGCATGAGTGCCTTCTTATATTGTTTCCCTTCCGTCACATCAGAAATAATTAAATAGTTTTTTCTATTGTGTAGAATTAAATTTCCACGTTGTATTGAATCAAGAGTATAAATATATTTATCCTCATAATCGCCAATTTTTACATTCTGTACAATACATTTTTTCGATACATTGTCAATTGTTACTGTTTCCCCGACTGTGTCAATAAGAAATTGAAAATCAGATGTATCAAATGTAAAAGGATTCATTTTTTAACCTCCTATCATGTCGCCAAAAAAGCGAACTCATAGTAACATCATGTCATCATGTATAGTCGGAAGTAACATCATAAAGTAAAGACCTTAAAAAAGGAGGATGGATAATCATCCCCTACTGCGTGACATCACGCATTTTACGACATAGTATTAAGAATTGAAAAGCATAAATACGTTACCTTGTTGATTTTCTTCATCTGTTTTCATGCTGCGAATTTTCCGCTCCAGTTGGTCAATACGATTTAATAAATTTTCATGAAAATCAGTAACAGTCATATCGTCATGTTTATAGTTTTTCATGAGTTGAACATTATTTGCGATTGATTCAAGAATGGATAAAGCAGTTTTGTATATGTTGCGTTTTGCAGTTGCGCTGGAAGGATTATATTCATCAAACGGTTGTAATTCATTTTCTTGAAGGTAAACCGCTAATTCATTTTGATCGAGGTTAATTCCTTGTACCTCTAAAAGCAACCGCTGAAGATTCGTCATATTCATCATTTCCTTTCATTTTATTTTCGTTAGATAGGTAATCATAGGCAAAGCGTATTTCTATTCAAT
>OFGS01000171.1_pt1 | contig 16955 bp, 13 predicted proteins | sample 1521851 | NCBI WGS metagenome assembly OFGS01 (sample SAMEA3142070, study PRJEB24117) | hot springs metagenome
GTGGGAGGCTCAAAACTATGTGTGGGAAAACAGGGAGAGGTTTACAGATAAAAAAGATTTCAGCCTGTTAGACTTGGAGATTTAGGGCTTTGTTGCACAAATCATAGGAGTGGTTGCATAGCTAAAAAAGTATAATTTCCCTTATGTCAAGGGTGTCTTTGATAACAGACCTTTACGAACTCACTATGGCTCAAGTCTACCTGGAAGAGGGTAAAAGGGGCAATGCGGTCTTTAGTCTTTTTGTGAGAAAGCTTCCAGAAAATAGGAACTTCTTGGTAGCCTGTGGGCTAGAGACGCTTTTAAACCTTATTGGAGAGTTTAGGTTTGGAGATGAGGAATTAAAGTATTTGAAAAGTCTGGGACTGTTCAGGGACACCTTTTTAGACTACCTAAGGGAGTATGAGTTTAGAGGAAAAATCTACGCCATACCGGAGGGAACAGTGTTCTTTCAGAACGAGCCCATCGTTCAGGTTGAGGGTTCCCTCCCAGACGTTCAGATACTGGAGACGCTAGTTATAAACGTCATACACTTTGAAACCCTTGTGGCATCAAAGGCTGCAAGATGTTATATATCCGCACGTGGTAGAAAGCTTGTTGACTTTGGACTAAGACGAGCCCACTCTCCGCAGGCTGGTTTGCTGGGAGCAAGGGCATGTTATGTGGCTGGCTTCGATGGGACTTCTAACTTGGAAGCTGGGAAAAGATACAACATACCCACCTTTGGAACGATGGCTCACTCCTTTGTTATGGTTTTTGAAAGGGAAGAAGAAGCCTTTAGAGCTTTTTACAAACACTATCCAGAGAGGTCTGTGTTTCTTATAGATACCTATAACACCGTGGAGGGTGCTGAAAAGGTTGCGAAGCTGGCAAAGGAGGGTGTAAAGGTAATAGGCGTTAGGATAGACAGTGGCGACATAAAGAGTCTTACCTTTCAGGTCAGGGAAATCTTAGATAGGGAGGGTTTAAAAGACGTGAAGATACTGGTGAGTGGTGGTGTGGACGAGATGGACATAGAAGAATGGTTAGACAAAGGTTGTCCCATAGATACTTTTGGTGTTGGAACAAAAGTTTTAACATCGGGGGACGCTCCGTACCTTGATATAGCTTACAAGCTGGTAGAGTACGAAGGAAAGCCCAAGTTTAAGACGAGTCCTGGAAAGGCGACCTTTCCCTATAAAAGGCAGATTATAAGACATTACAAAGATGGATTGATGGACTTCGATGAAGTAGTTCCATACAAAGAAGGGGGGATTGTGGAATTGATCGTTGAAGGTGGAAGGCTTTTAAGACCTTTACCAACGTTGAAGGAAATTAGGGAAAGGTGTTTACAACAGCTGGAGAAGCTCCCACCAAGGTTAAAATCCATAAAAGAAAAGGGAGAGTACGAAGTGAGAGTGATTTAATGGGATTGTTTTTAGTGTTTATTCTTCTGTCTATCCCAGCGCTGGCAAAGGTAAAGGTAGTTTCCAACTACCCACTTGTTGGCACCAACGTGGAAAAGGTGATAAACGAAAACAACTACAAAGACATAGTGGAAATTCTAAAAGCCATAGAGACGGTCAAGGATGTATACGTGGAGGAGACAAAAGAAGGGATAACTGTGTACGTAGAGAGGTATCCTATCGTAGACAGGATCTTCATTCTAGGAAACAGGTCCATCGACGAGCATGAGATAAAGGCAAGTGCGGGTCTGTATGAGGGTATGCCTTGGAAGGATCTATCGGAAGAAGTGATAACTCTGAGGGTAAAGAATCTCTACATGCAAGAAGGGTTTCTAGATGCAAAGGTAGCAACAACCGTGCATATAAAGGAGAATGGGTACGTGGATCTATACATCGGCGTGGATGAAGAAGACATTTACTTCTTCAAAGGTGCCCAGTACGAGGGTTCGACGCTGGATCCAAAGGATCTAGACAAGGCTTCAAAGCTCGTGAAGGGAAGGATAGCCAAGATGGAGGACTTTAACGAAGCGGTTTACAACATAGAGGAATACTACGTAAACTCTGGATTTTTTGACGCGGTGGTTTTTTTAAAGGAGGTAAAAAGGGAGAAGTTGAAAAGACCGTACTTTAGAGTTTTGATGCCCGCAGGTGAAAGCTTTGAAAAAAGACCCTTGACTGTGTTGGGATCTTTGGCGGAAGGGATATCCAACCTTTTTAAACACCCTATCGGGACGTTAAAGGCTCTTACGGGCACGGGAAATTTTGCCATACCGGTGTACACCGTAAGGGAGGGAGAGCTCTATCGTGTCTACTTTGAAGGATCCCATTCTTTTCCTTACGAGACTTTGCTTCAAGCAACAGGGCTAAAGAAAGAGGGTGTGGATCTTTTCACCCTGGAGAAGGCAAAGGAAAACCTTGTAAACTTCTATAATTCCAAGGGATACTTTGACGTGAAGGTAAGCTACAAATGGTTGCAGAATCTTGTAGTCTTTGAGGTAGAAGAAGGACAAAGGTACACATACAAAGAAGGTTTTTTTGATGAAGAGGAGGTCAAAAGGGAGCTAGATAAGGAGCTGGAAAAGCTTAGAAAGGCGGGTTTTACGCTGGCGGAGGGGAGTTATACCTTAAAGTTAGACAGGGATAAAAAGAGCGTGGAGGTTTTCTTTAACATACAGAAAGGCAAGAAACCTATCCTTGAGAGGTTTGTGTACGTAGGAGATGACAAACAGATAAAGCGTATATTCAGGGACTACAACGACAAACTACCTTCTGCATATGACACCAAGATAATAGAAGACCTGAACGTGGCTATAAGGGAACACTTTTTGAAAGGGGGATATATGGATGGTGATTTTGAGATAGATGTAAGCATAGAAGAAAGAGACAATGTCTTGGCGTACGTTTATACGTACAAGATCAACAAGGGGGAAAGGTATCAACTAGGAGAGGACATATACTACGGAGCTCAAAAAACGACCCTCAGGGAAATTAGTTATATGACTGGGAAAAGCAGATTTTACTCGAAGGATCTGGATGATGAAACGTTGACCAACATGTTGGGCACTGGGATATTCTCCGGGGTAAGGATAGATACCTTTGTAGACAGGGAAAATAAAAGAGTTCACCGACTTATCCAGTTTACGGAGGACAAAAGGGGGTTTTTGGATTTTTCCTTAGGTTACAACACTGAGGAGAACGTAGCGATAGACACGCTAATTGGTTGGAAGAACCTCTTTGGTGTGGGGCTAAACTCCTCCTTTAGATACAGAAGGACGCAGAAGCGAGAACTCTTTAACGTGGAGTTCACAGACAGCTTCCTTTTTACCAGAAGATTATGGTTTAAAACCTCCATCTTCAAAAACTTTGAAGACCATAGAAGTTACGACTTGGACAATAGAGGCATCAACCTAAGTCTCGGTTACAGGATAACTAGATATACATCCATAGGTCCCATCCTTTCGACTACACAAAATACAGCTTTAGGTAAGGATTACAACATTAGTACCTTTGGGGTGTTTTTGCTAAGGGAGTACAGGGACGACCTTTTCTTGCCTAAACGCGTTCATTACAATGATGTTCAGCTTAGGTTTGGAAGAGGGGATGCAAAGTACACAAAGTTTGAACTAAAAACCTTTTACTTCATTCCCTTAAGAAAGGACTTTAACATAAGCTTTAAGCTCTCTGGTGGCTATGTAAGCAAGTCTGCGCCCATATTTGAAAAGTTCTTTTTAGGTGGTTTGAGGGACCTTCGGGGTTATGATTACGAAGAGGTGGGACAACCAAGCGGAGGCAATTACTACACCTTTGGCAGGCTCGAACTTGAGATACCCCTCAGAAAACCCATCATCTTGGCACTCTTCACAGATGCAGGAAACGTAGGAAAAAACCTTGAGGATACCTTAAGGCATCCCAAGTGGAGTTTTGGGAGCGGATTGGGTGCAAAAACGCCTATAGGTCCCATCAGGTTGGATATCGCCTTCCCAGGAGAGAGGGAATTTCACAAAAAACCTAAGCTACATCTATCCGTAGGTTATTTTTACTAAGTACTTCCTTCATATAATCCAGAATGGGACCTCTTAGGTCTTCCCTGTTTAGCGCAAAATCTATAAGGGTGGTCAGGTATCCTAAGGGTGTACCCGTGTCATAAACCTTTGACCTTATCTTTATTGCGTAGACTGCTTCTTCCTCAAGAAGCAGTTTTATAGCGTCCGTTAGCTGTATCTCTCCACCCTTTCCCGGTGGCGTGATCTTTAGCTTTTCAAATATCTTGGGCGTAAATATGTACCTACCTACTATAGCCAGATTGGATGGCGCTTCATCTGGTTTGGGCTTTTCTATCAACTCATCCACGATGTATATGTCCTGCTCTATGTGTCCTCCACTTATTACACCGTACTTGGATATCTGCTCCCTTGGGACCTCAAAGACCGCTATGACACTCTTGCCAAACCTCTTGTATATGTCCAACATCCTGCGTATGACGTTCACCTCGTCCATTATTACTATGTCTCCAAGGGCAACCACAAAAGGTTCATGGCCTACAACTGGCTCGGAGACCAGGACCGCATGCCCAAGTCCCAATTGCTCCTTCTGTCTTATGTATATGGGGTTTATAAGCCTGCTTATCTCCATTATGTTTTTTAAGATCTCGTGCTTCCCTGCGGACTCTAGATGCTTTTCAAGGTCCGTGTTGATGTCAAAGTGGTGCTCTATAGGTCTTTTGTGCCTTCCGGTCACGAAAATAATGTTGTCAATATCCGCATCCAGGCACTCTTCCACGATGAACTGTATCACCGGCTTGTCGATTATGGGAAACATCTCCTTGGGCATGGCTTTTGTAGCGGGTAAAAAGCGTGTTCCCCATCCTGCAACAGGTAAGACTGCTTTTCTAACCTCCATGATACCCCTCCTTTAACATATATTTTAACATCTCTTTGCTGGCGTTTGGATCGGCAAATCTACTTATGTTTTTGGAATACACTTCCCTGTCTGTTAAGAGCCCGTCTAAGCTTTGCAAAACCTTTTCTGAAGAAGCCTCCTCTTGCCTCAAGACCACAGCACCACCAAGGTCGTATATTTCCAAAGCGTTGTGGTACTGATGATCCCCTGCGGAGAAGGGAAAGGGGATAAAAAGAGAAGGCACGCCAAAAAGGGAGAGCTCCGTAATGGAACTGGCACCCGCCCTACTTATAGCTACGTCGCTTGCTCTGTAGATAAGTCCCATGTTATGGCTAAAGGGAAGCACCAAAACCTTTAAGTTTTTACCTTCGTAAAAGCTCTTTATCTTCTCGTATTCCTTCTCTCCCGTTATGTGTATACCCTGAATGCGGAGCTTACTGAAAAGATCCATAGCAAGCTGGTTTAAAAAACTTGCCCCTAGACTTCCTCCCATAACCAACAGGGTGGTCTCATCCTCAAGTCCTAAGCTTTCCCTGCACTTTGATCTATCCAAAGAAAGGCTTTCCAAGAGAGTTTTCCTTACGGGAAGTCCCGTTTTTATGGTCTTTTCTTTTGGGAAGTGCCTTCTTGAGTATTCAAAGGTTATAAATATCCTTTTGGAAAATTTAGAGAGGGTTCTGTTGGTCAGGCTCGGTACAGAGTTTTGTTCATGGATGTAGAGGGGAATCCCCCTTACGATGCTTGCAAAGCCCAAGGGCAAGCTGGCGTATCCGCCGAAGACTATACTTTTAGAAGCTCTATCCATCTTCATAGAAAGAGAGAGTCCTTCCTTTACCATAGCCAACAGAGCTTTTAGCTTTTCCAAAGCTCCCCTTCCCACAAAGGGATATACTTGTAGGAAGATCTTTTCAGTCTTTATAAATTCCTGCATCTTGTACTCTATGCCCCTTTTTGAGCCTACAAAGACCGCATTTATCCCCATTTCCAGCATCTCTTCTAAAAGTGCCAACGAGGGGAAGAAGTGTCCACCCGTTCCACCACCTGATACGAAAAACTTCACCATAGCTACCATTATAGGGTGTTAAAATACACATCCATGAAGGATTACAAGGATACGCTCAATTTACCGCGAACAGATTTCCCTATGAAGGCAAACCTCCCAGAAAGAGAGCCCCAAATCTTGAACAGGTGGAAGGATCTTTACAAGAAGATTAAAGAAAGTAGGAAGGGAAGACCTCTTTTTGTTCTTCACGATGGGCCACCTTACGCCAACGGCAACATACACATAGGACACGCCCTGAACAAGATACTCAAGGATGTTATAAACAAGTACATGCTCTTGATTGGCTACGACTTAGATTACGTGCCCGGATGGGACTGTCATGGACTTCCCATAGAACAGCAAGTAGAAAAAGAGCTAAAGGCCAACAAAAAGAGAAAGGAAGACCTTTCTAAGGTTGAGTTCAGAAGGCTTTGCAGAGATTATGCGCAGAAGTTTGTGAAGGTGCAAAGGGAAGAGTTTATCAGGTTAGGTATTCTTGCAGATTGGGACAACCCTTACCTTACGATGGACCCACGCTACCAAGCCCAGGAGGTAAGGGAACTAGGAAGGATATTTGAGAAGGGGATTGTTGTAAGAAGTAAAAAACCCGTCTACTGGTGCATACACGACAAGACCGCAGAAGCTGAGGCGGAGGTGGAGTACTACGAGAAAGAGGACCCAAGCGTCTACGTGAGGTTTCCCCTTCTTAAGCAGGAGAAGGTATACCTACTTATCTGGACCACAACACCTTGGACACTGCCTGCAAATCTTGGTGTCATGGTTTGCAAAGACTGCGATTACGTTTACCTTGAAAACCCTCAAGGTGTGTACATACTGGCAAAAAGCAGGCTAGACGCCCTAAGGGCGGAGATAGGCCTTGAAGGTAGCGTAGTAAAGGAGGTTCTTGGGAGAGAGCTTTTAGGTCTTGAGTACATCACACCTTACGGTAATAGAGTAGGAAAAGTTTACCCGTCCGAGTTCGTGGAAATGGGAAGCGGTACGGGACTTGTCCACATGGCACCTGGACACGGTAGGGAAGATTACATTGTAGGACTCAGGTACGGGCTTGAGGCTTTTGCTCCTGTAGACGATGAAGGTAGGTTTACAGAAGAAGCGCCCGAATTCATAAGGGGACTTAGAGTCTTCGAGGCTAACGAAAAGATCATCGAAGACTTGCGAGAAAGGGGTCTTTTGCTACACGTAAGCAAGATAAAGCACTCTTACCCGCACTGTTGGAGGTGTAAAAACCCAGTCATCTTCAGAGCTACTCCGCAGTGGTTTATAAGTATGGATACACCTTTTGAAGGGAAGACTCTGAGGGAGCGCTCATTGGAGGAGATATCCAAGGTAAGGTGGATACCCCATTACGGAGAAAACAGGATAAGGTCCATGCTGGAGAACAGACCTGACTGGTGCATATCCCGACAGAGGTACTGGGGTGTTCCAATAACGGTTTTTTACTGCAAAAACTGCGGACACGTGATCTCTGAAAGACATATCTTTGAAAGGATAGCACAGCTCTTTGAAAGCTCACCAAAAGGAGCGGATCTATGGTTTGAGCTCTCTGAAAAGGAGCTTCTGCCCGATGGCTACAGATGTCCCAAGTGCGGTTCAGACCAGTTTAAAAAGGAGGAAGACATACTGGATGTCTGGTTTGACTCTGGCTCCTCCCACGCTTATGTGTTAAGAAGGAGAGGGATAGAGAAAGCAGACCTTTACTTGGAGGGCTCTGACCAACACAGAGGTTGGTTTCAAGCATCGCTCCTTGAGTCTGTAAGTTCTTACTCAGAATCACCGTACAAAGCTGTCTTGACCCACGGTTTTACGGTGGACGAGCAGGGGAGGAAGATGTCTAAATCTCTGGGGAATGTCGTGTCTCCGCAGGAGGTAATAAAGGTCTACGGGGCTGACATACTCAGGCTTTGGGTGGTCTCGGAAGACTACACCGAGGATGTAAAGCTGGGCAAAAACATCCTACAGAGGCTGGCCGAAGATTACAAAAAGATAAGAAACACTCTTAGGTTCTTGCTTGCAAACCTTTACGATTTTACACCTGAAAAGACCCTAGATTTTAAGAATCTACATCATTTTGACAGGTGGATTCTTGCCCACCTTCAAAACTTTTTAAAGTCTGTTCACAAGCACTACCAAGCTTACGCTTTTCATAGAGTGTACCAAGAGGTCAGAAACCTTTGCTCCGTGGAGCTTTCCGCTATATACTTGGACGTTCTCAAAGACAGACTCTACACCTACGCACCGGACGCTGTGGAAAGAAGGTCTGCACAGACCGCACTTTGGGAGATACTTTTGACTCTTACGACTGTAATAGCACCCTTTTTAAGCTTTACCGCGGAAGAGGTATGGGAGCATGTAAGGCAGATAGATAAGAGCCTGCCAGAAAGTGTATTTCTATACAGTGTTTCACAGCCTAAAGAGGAGTGGATAGATGAGAAACTCCTCGAAGATTACCAGTACCTGATAAAGTTGAGGGAAGACGTTATGAAGGCGATAGAGATCGCGAGGAGAAACAAAGAGATAAACCATCCTTACGAGGCTCATGTGTACCTGTGGGGCGACAATCTAAAGGTGGCAAAGGATTACGAGGATTATCTGAAGTATTTCTTTACCGTCAGCAGGGTAAGCTTTGATGGTGGTGGAACTTACACCATAGAAAGTGAGAATTTAAGAGGCGTTTTCGTAGGTGTAGAAAGGGTAGATGGGTTGAAGTGCCCCAGATGTTGGATGTATTATAGGGAAGAGGAGATGGTAGGAGAGATTTGTGTTAGATGTCATAATGCCATAAAGTCTATGGAAGTATCTTTGTAGATTTGTGGAGGTATAATATGAGAAGAGAAAGCATTCCCATATTAGACCTTCTTAAGGAGGAAAAAGGAAGCATACTTATCCTCTCCCACGAGAATCCAGACGCAGACACCCTTGGCAGTGCTCTAGCGTTGTACCTTTTCCTAAAAAAGAAAGGTAGAAACGTAAGAGTAGGGTGTAAGGATAAAGTGCCCCACTTCTTAGACTTTTTGCCAGGCTGTCAGGAGGTCATACAACTTCCTACGGATGAGGTCTTTGACCTTGGTATAATGGTGGATGCAAGCGGTTTTTACAGAGCTGGGACAGAAGTAAGGGTAAAGAAGAGGGTTAGGATAGACCATCACATAGGGGGCGAGTTTTACGGAGAGCATGATTACATAGATCCTTACGCGCCATCTACAACGACGATAGTTTATAGAATACTTAAAGAGTGGGATGAGTCCGCGATAGATAAAGACATAGCTCAAAATCTTTACGCCGGTCTTGCTACGGATACGGGGTTTTTTAAGTATTCCAACACAGATGTTCAGGCTTTTCAAACAGCCGTGGAACTGGTACAGAAGGGAGCAGACCCACATAGCACCTACATCATGTTTTCAGAGAGGGAATCTCTAAACAAGATAAGGCTCACATCTAAAGTGTTGGATACCATTAGGTTATACGAAGACGGACTTGTGGCAGGTATAGTTATAAGCGACTCCTTCTTTAAAGAAACGGGTACAACCTACGAAGACAGCGAAGGGCTTGTTAACTATCCAAGGTCTATAGAGGGCGTTGAGGTTGCCTTTGCTCTGATAGAAAAGCCTGAAGAGGGTGTTTGGAAGGTTTCTCTTCGTTCCAAAACTTGGGCTGATGTTTCAAAGATGGCAAACCTTTTAGGTGGTGGTGGGCACAAACACGCATCCGGTGCAAAGATTAAGGCAAGTTCTGCGGATGAGGCCATAGATATGGTTCTAAACGCTATCAGGGAGCATATCTACGAGAAAAGTTGTGCAAACGTTTAATGCCCTATATAGGTATACACGTATCTTCCTCTGGTGGGATCGTTAAAACCTTTGAAAGGGCTCGTTCTGTTGGTGCGGACTGTTTTCAATTTTTTCTTAGAAGCCCGAGGGCGTGGGGCTGGAAAGGTCTAAAGGATGAAGACAAAAGGTCTTTTGCAAAGCTAAGAAAAAGTTGGAAAGCTCCCTTGATGGTACATGCACCTTACCTTCTCAACTTGGCAAGCATAGATGAAAATCTAAGAAGAAGGTCTATAGACGTGTTTGTAGAGGAGCTAAAGCTATGCGATGAATTGGGGATAGATTTTTACAACTTTCACCCGGGAACCGCAAAGTCTATTAGCGATGAGGAGGGAATAAGGAGAGTTATAGAAAGTTTAGAGATGATCTTTAATGAGTATACACCCAGATTCACTACCGTTTTGTTTGAAAACACCGCTGGGGAAAAGGGAGACGTAGGCAAAAACATTGAAGAGCTCGCCGCTTTGCTGAAGGCTCTTGACGGTGTGCGTGTAGGTGTGTGTATAGATACATGTCATGCCTTTGCCTACGGGTACGCCATCAATGAAGAAAGAGGATTTCAAGAGTTTAAGAGGGCTTTGGATGATGGTGTGGGTTTGGAGAAAGTTATGGCGGTTCACGCCAACGATTCCAAGACGCCCTTATCTTCCAAAAAAGACAGACATTACCATATTGGGATGGGCTACATGGGTCTTAAAGCTTTCGAGCTCTTTCTGAAGGACGATGTCTTTGGAAACTTGCCTTACTACCTTGAAACACCTAAAGAGGACGATTGGGACAAGAAAAACCTACAAACTCTTAGGAGTTTACTATGATAGCGCATCCAGAGTGTATACCTTGCCTTATAAACCAAGGTTTGAACGCCATAAGGAAGCTAAACCTAAGCAGGGACGAAGAAAGCAAGATCGTCTTAGAAATAGTAAGGTACCTTTCAACCTTCGAAAAAATAGAAAAGTCTCCTGCCTTTTACGCATACTTTGTACAAGAGCTGGTAAAAAAGCACGCCAATTCGGAGGACCCCTTTTACGATATAAAAAGAGCGTCCAACAAGGTAGCTATGGAATTGATAAAAAGCTTAGAAAGCGTTGACCTAGAAAGAGCTCTCTTTTTAAGCGGTGCGGGGAATGCTATAGACTTTGCTATAAGAGACTCTGTAGACCTAAACGCTCTTTGGAAAGAGATACAGTCTATGCAAAAGGGGCGCTTCGATTGGGACATTTTTAAGGAAAAACTTGACAGAAGTAAATCAATACTCATCATAGGTGATAACGCGGGTGAGATAGTTTTTGACAAGCTCCTTGCACAGACTCTTACAAAGATGGGCAAAGAGGTTATCTATGCGGTAAAGAGCTTTCCCATTCTCAACGATGTTCTTATGCAGGACGCTGTGGAGGTAGGGATGGATAAGGTTTGCAAAGTGATAGAAACGGGAAGTGGGAAGGTGGGGACACCGCTAGAGGATTGTTCAAGGGAGTTTTTGCAAGCCTTTTACAAGGCAGATATGGTGATAAGCAAGGGTCAAGCAAACTACGAGACTTTGAGTAAAGCAGACAGGGATGTATTTTTCTTGCTTACCGTAAAGTGTGTTCCTGTAGAAAGGGAGACGGGATCTCCAAAGGGGAGCGTGTGTTTGATGTATCACCCGGGCTTTTAAGGAATTTAAGAACTCCCGCGAAAAAGCAAGCTTCTTTTCGGTTTTTGTCCCGATGCCCTGAGAACAGTTTTAGTTAAACTCAGTTCGAAATTCCACATCAACGTCAGAACTGTTGTATTTCTTTAGCTTTGTTGCATAAATCAAAGGAGTGGCTACCTTGCTAAACAAGGTCAATCCTTATCTTGATGCTCTTTAGTAGCAATTTTAGTTTGCCACAGCTAGAAATACCTCTACTACTAAAACCGCTAAACTCCTTTACTTTGGCAGGGTGTGTTTATTAACGTCAAACTCATCCATGGTTTTTGTCTTTTGGGCACATTTTAAGATTCTTTTGGAGCGATCTAGGATGAAGGCTTTGCGATCTTACGCCGTAAAACTCATTTCTTTAGAAATAGGGGTGGATCACCTTGTCCCGCAAGTTTTAGAATAGTGAAGTAGGAACTCATGCTCATAAAGGATATACGCTACAAGCTCTTTCTCAGAGCTGAGATGGCTCCTAGGGACTTCTTGGGAGGCAGTGCGGTTAGTGGCACTGTATTGAGAACTCGCTTTATAACAGACTTTCTTGTTTCCACTCTAAAAGGGTTTGGATTCCAATGGTGAGGGTTGTAAAATTTTAGGTATGATCAAAAAAGTCTTGATAGCCAACAGGGGCGAAGTAGCTCTAAGGATAATAAGGGCTTGCAAAGAGCTTGGTATCAAAACAGTTGCTATATACTCCGAAGCGGATGCCCAATCTCTGTATGTGAAAAAGGCGGATGAGTCTTACCTTATACCCGGCGACCCTATAAGGGCTTATCTGGACTATCACCGCATAGTGGATCTAGCAAAGTCTGTAGGTGCTGATGCCATACACCCGGGGTACGGTTTCTTATCAGAGAATGCGGAATTTGCCAGATACTGTATAAAGTCAGGGCTAATCTTTGTAGGACCAAAGCCAGAACACATAGAGACCTTTGGGGATAAGGTCAAAGCCAAGAAAGTAGTGAAAGAGCTAGGGCTTCCTACGGTTCCAGGTGTAGAGGAGCCTTTAAGGGATTACAGGGATGCCCTTCACTACGCTAAGGAGATAGGTTTCCCAGTTATATTAAAGTCCGCGTACGGTGGTGGTGGTAGGGGTATGAGGGTGGTAAGGAAGGAAGAAGAGCTCCCTGTCCTCTTTGAGTCTGGCTACAGAGAGGCGGAAGCCTTTTTTGGAAAAGGAGATCTTTTTATAGAGAAGTATCTGGAAAATCCCAAGCATATTGAAGTGCAGATACTGGGCGACAAGTATGGAAACGTGGTTAATCTTGGGGAAAGGGATTGCTCTATACAAAGAAAACATCAAAAGATCATAGAAATAACACCTTGTCCAATACTACCCGAGGATTTAAGAAGGAAGATGCTGGGGCTGAGCGTGAGAGCTATGATGCAGGTGGGGTACGAGAGTGCTGGGACCTTAGAGTTTCTCGTGGATATAAAGAAAAAGGAATTTTACTTCATAGAGATGAATACACGTCTTCAAGTGGAACACACCATAACAGAAATGGTTACAGGGATAGACATAGTAGAGCAGATGCTGAGGATTGCACGGGGAGAACCTCTAGAGTTCTCTCAGAGTGATATAACTTTTAGAGGATATGCTATAGAGTTCAGGATAAACGCAGAGGATCCAAGAAAAGGGTTTATGCCATCGCCTGGCAAGATAACCGCATACTACTCACCCGGAGGTCCCGGTGTTAGGATGGACGCGGGCGTTTATAAAGATTTCGTAATACCGCCCTATTATGACTCCATGATAGCTAAGATGAGCGTGTGGGCTCTTACATGGGACAGAGTTCTCTCAAGGGCAAGAAGGGCTATAGACGAGTTTATAGTAAGGGGTGTTCCTACAAACATACCTTTGCATAGGGAGATCATAAGGGATCCGGACTTCATAAGCGGGCAATTCGGTATAAACTTCCTCGAGGAGAAACTACCCACCTACGACTTTGAAGTTGAAGACCTGATGAATCCCGAAGATATAGCCTTAGCCATATCTGTAGCTATAGCAGGCTATTACGGTTTGTAGGTGATACTCCTACCACTACTCAAAAAACCGCCCTTTCTCTTAACTCTTACAGTGAAAAGGGCAACTTCCTTAGGTAATGGATACTCAAATATAAACCCATAAGTCTCGCCTACCAACTTACCATCTTTGTAGATGAGAAAGGACTCATACTCTTTATCGTATTGCCACAGGATTAGTAAACTACTCCCCCATACTCTGTACTCCAAGCTTTCTACATCCTCAACGATAGGCGGTGGTAAAGGTTCTACGCAAAATACCTTAGGTTTGCTTTCCAAACCAGAGACCAATCCGGTTATAGCGTAGCAAGCCCTTTCGTAGTACCTATCGAGTGTAAGTTTTTCGGACACCAAAACTCTATTCCTTATGTTTATATCTTCCTTCACGTAAGGGTAGAGAGCGTACTTATCAAAACCTCTCAGGTGAATTAAGACTTTGTTTTCCATATACTCTAATTTAAGCTCTGGCTCTTTTTCTATGGCTCTATCTACGCAGTGTTTAGAACTCTTACCCTCTATTCTCTGAACTTTAAAGCAAAAGGCTTCACCGCTCTTTTTAACGTAGTATCCATCCTTTCTTTCAAAACCCTCCACCTTTACATCCCCTTCTAGACTTATCACGTATACACTATCGCCAATCCTGAGCACCTTTACGTTAGGTTCCAAAAGTGGTCTCGTGTCTGCCTTTATTCCACACGATGAAAGAATTATCAAAAGGAGCACCAAGTAAGGCATGCTTAACGTATTATAAAGCTTTTTCTTCATCAATTACAGGAGTGGTTGTATCACTAAGCAGGGCCTTACGAAGGAGGTTTTCATAAAATCAACAACTATATTTTAATGTGCTATGCTTTTGTTTGTCATTTTGTTTGTGATCTTCGTTCCGCTTATATCGTATCAAAACAGGCTGGACACGTTTGAAGTTATATACGTACCAGAGGTCCATACAAAAAGAGAAGATCATGAGTTTCAGCTTAAAGTTATAAAAGACTTATACGAAAAGGGTTACAAGTTTGTGATAGCTATGGAGATGTTCCAGCAAGGGTTTCAAGGTCCTTTAGACGAGTATATAGAAGGTAAGATAGATGAAGAAGAGATGTTGGAAAGAACCGAATATAGAAAGAGGTGGGGCTACGATCCAAGTCTTTACGCTCCCATCTGGCGCTTTGCAAGAGAAAAGGGTATAAGGATATACGCCATAAATGCACCCACAGAACTCATGAGAAAGGTTAGAACCTTTGGCTTGAGCAACATCAGAGACCACTTAATACCTAATCCGGTGATACCGCATACGAAAGACGAGGAGGAAAACCTAAGAAGGTATCTCCGTTCTCATCCAAACATAGACGAACGGTCTTTTTTTGATGGTCAAAACACATGGGATAACGTGATGGCTTTGGCAATAGTTAGGCTTCTTGAAAAGCACAAAATGGTAGTGGTGTTTGTTGGCGCTGGACATGTACCTTCTTTAGATATGGGAATCCCAAGAAGGGTAAACATTCTCAGACCTAACACCAGGCAGGTTATACTCTCTCCTAAATGATAGAGGTTTTAGCTTCGTAGTATTATAATAGTAAAACCTTGGAGGATGTAATGAACGAGTTTGAAAGGCTTGTAGAAGAAAGACTCAAAACCTTTAAGAGAAATGAGATTGTGAAAGGTAGAATAGTAAAGATAACGGAGAACACCGTTTACGTAGACGTAGGTTTTAAGGTAGAAGCCCAAATACCAAGGGAGGAACTGCCGGCGGACATAAAAGAAGGAGACGAAATAAGAGCTGTGGTAGTTAAGTTTTTAAGGGGTGGACAACCGATCCTATCATACAAGAAGTTTGTAGAAGATAAGCTCTACCAACTCTTAAAGAATGCTTACGAAAAGGGTACTTTTCTCTCTGGCAGGATAAAGGCTATTGAAGGGGACGATTACATAGTTGATATAAAGGGTGTTGATGTGCGTATGCCCAAAAAGGAAGGAAGGAGAGGACTAAAGGTTGGCTCAAGAGTTACCGTTAAAATCGTAGATTTCAAGAAAGACAAAGACAGTCTCCACGTCCAAGTTTCAGAAAAACCGTACATGAAGGAAAGAGATGAGAAGAGGAAGAAAAGACTTATAGAAAAGATAAAAGTTGGGGATACAGTAGAGGGTAAGGTCATAAAGATAGATGCGGATAAGGGTATAACCTTATTGGTTGGTGGTGTCCTTAGAGCTTTCTTACCAAAGGAGGAGCTTTCCTGGGGTAGAGATAAAAATCCTTACAACTACGCAGAAATTGACGAGCGCCTTAGAGTAAAGGTCAAGAAGATAGCAAAAGATGGAGAGTTTATTTTCGTAAGTTTGAGAGAAACGAAAGAAAACCCATGGTCTAAGGCGGCTGAGATCATAAAGAAGGGAGATATCTTACAGGGGCGCGTTGTTGAGGTATCAGAAAAAGGGTTATTGGTGGAAGTTCTTGGAGGTGTGGAAGGCTTCGTTCCAAAGGAGGAAGTCTCTTACGATGGAACTACGTACAAAAAGGGCAGTAGTGTAAACGTCAAGGTTTTGGTGTTTGAACCAGAAAAGAGACGTTTAATACTCAGCATAAAGAGGGGAATGCCAAAACCTTGGGAGGAGTACATCAAGAATAACCCAGTAGGGAGCAAAGTAAAAGGCGTGGTTGAAAAGATAGAAGGCGCAAGGGCTGTGGTTGACTTAGGGGGAGGTGTCAAAGGTGTAATCCACAGAAACGACCTTAGTTGGGTAAAACCCGGTAGAATAGAAGACGTGTTGAAAGTAGGAGAAAGTAAGGAATTTGCTGTTTTAGGTTTAGAGGGTAGCTTTGTAAAGCTTGGAATAAAACAACTCTCTCAGAATCCCTGGGAATTGGTATCTCAGAGGTACAAGGTTGGTGATAAAGTATCTCTACGAGTTAAAGCCCAGCATCCCTTCGGTGTTTTCTTAGAGTTTCCCGAGGGTGTGGATGGTCTTTTGCCTTTGTCTGAAATACCCAAGGGAGTAAAACTCGAAGTTGGTCAAGAGGTAGAGGCAAGGATCATAGATATGTCCGTAAAAGATGAAAAGATAACCCTAACTATGAAGGAAGAGGATAAGAGAGTGGATTCGGAGGATCAGAAAGCAGAACAAGCATCTTCGGATGTAGGTTTTACCTTAGGCGATATACTCAAGAAAAAGATGAAACTATGACAAAAAGGGAGCTTGTGAACAGGATTTATGACAGGTTGAAAGATCAAAAACTCTCAAAGAAGAGGATTAAAGAGTTTGTGGACAGCGTCTTCGAATATATACAAGACTCTTTATCTAAAGGAGAAGACGTAAAGATATCTGGGTTTGGGACTTTCCACAGGGTAAAACGCAAGGAGAGGAAGGGCAGAAACCCACAAACGGGCAGACTCTACCTTATACCAGAAAGATTTGTAGTAAGCCTTAGGTTAAGTAAAAAGGTAAGGTATCTTCTTACAAAGAATCCTAAATGATCAGCTTTTCTAGTTCCCTCTTTTTAAGAATCTCTATGTAGCCTCTTTCTGTGTTTA
>OFGS01000172.1_pt1 | contig 16920 bp, 19 predicted proteins | sample 1521851 | NCBI WGS metagenome assembly OFGS01 (sample SAMEA3142070, study PRJEB24117) | hot springs metagenome
CTCCGATACCAAACACTTTAATCTTCGTTGGATTGAAATTTTCCATTTCCACCTCCTTTATATTACTTCTTTAAAAAAAGATTTTATCCTATCAAGGATAAAACCTATCTTTGGTCCTTTTGCGTTTTCTAATCCTTCGTTGTGCAACGGACGCATACGATTTGCTATGGACTCTCTGTGTGCCATCTTGAGAAGCCCTACACTGCACGAGTAAGATGGATCTTTAACCTTTTCCTTCAATCCTACAACACCTTCAGGATAGCCTATTCTTACAGGCATGTCAAAAAAGCGTTCTAAGAATTCTCTAATACCTGCCAGTTTAGCACATCCTCCGGTCACCACTATTCCAGCGTTAATCTGTTCTAACGTAGAACCACGACTACTTATAAGATCTAGAATTTTTTCCGAAATCTCCTCTAGCCTTATCTGTATAACTTCAGCCAGTTGTTTCCTGCTTACTGTAGTTTCCTTATCTTCTCCTCTAGGCTTGATCTTAATCCTATCAGATTCGTTAACCAAGTCCGCAACCGCAAACCCATTTTCTACTTTTATCCTCTCCGCCTGATCTGTATTTATCTTCATGAAATGCGCTATATCCTTTGTTATGCTAACACCACCTATAGGGATACAGCCGGTGACTAACGGATAACCTTCGCTGTAAAGAACAAAGTCTGTAAGCCCTGCGCCTATATCTAAAAGTAATACACCTTCTTCCTTCTCCTCTGCAGTCAAAACCGCTTCAGCGGATGCTAGCGCACAGGGGTACTTTTTAGACACTCTGAGACCAGCTATGGATACTGCCCTCTCTATGTTTCTCAACATACTTATACTAACCTTTACTACATGAACCTCTGCAGACAGCTTTGAACCAAACAGCCCCACTGGATTTATCACACCCTCCTGGTCATCAAGTATAAACTTTCTAGGTATGTGGCTGATTACCTCATATCCTTCTTCTCTAGCCCTTGTAATGGTCCTTTCTATGATTCTTTCTATATGAGATTCATCTATATCTACAGGTTGTGGTGATATGCTCAGTGTATCTCTTTCATTTTGACTTTTTATACTACCACTTGAGATACCCAATACTACCGTATCCATTTTGACACTTGCCATTTCCTGCGCTTCTCTTACAGCACTCACTATGGAGTTAACCGCTAAGTCAAGTCGTGTTATATTTCCTTTATCAAAGCCCTTAGATACCGCTTCACCTATGCCTATAATATTAACATCGCCGTAGCTATCTATTTCCCCTATCAGAGCCACTGTTTTAATAGTTCCTAAATCCAACGCAAATATAGCTTTCATATCTACCCCCTTTATTTTATTATAGCCACACCTTCTGATATAATATTTACTTCTTTTACATCTTGTATCTTATAGATTTCCCTAAGTTTTATCAGTATTTCGTCGTTGATAGAGAATATGGGAGGTATTGTGATTCTTAGATAATTATCTATGTAAACTATCGTGTTTATGTCGGTTATGTAAAGATTAATAGAATTTATGTTGGACTCTTCGAACATCTTTACAAGCTTCACGAGTGTTTTAAAGTTATCTTTTAGCAGTTGTTCATCGCTTGTATAGGCTATAGGATAATCAGAGGTGTGATACAGACTTGAAAACTCATATCCCTTTTCATCGAGAAAGAAGACCTTTTCATCAACAACCACTTTAATAAGCGGTTCTCTTTCGATAACTGTAAGTTTTACATCAACCCCCTTTAAGGAAAATTTAGGCTCTATTTTGACATCTTCTACAGCGTCTCCCGTAGCTTCCCTTAGACTTTCTAGCACCTTTCCTTTATGGGTATACAAGAACAACCAGTTGTTTTTAACTTCGCTGACCGCCTTAGCTACAAGCTCCACTGGTATAACTACAGCACCTTCCACCTCGAGATTTCTTATTTTGAAGTACGGCAAACTATCTATAACATAAGGAAAGAAAAAACCTGTGGCAGACACTAAAAATAGCCATATTGTAATCATTGTGTAGTAGAGAAAACTAATACCTCTATTTTGTTTTCTCCTCTTCCCCATAGTTATATTATGACACTAAAATACTAATCATTTCATCAAAATCAAGCCCTATCTTTTTACATGCCATAGGAAATAGACTCAACTCCGTCATACCAGGTATAGTGTTCACTTCCAAAAGGAAAGGTTTACCATCCGGCGATACTCTAAAATCTATCCTTGCAATATCCTTCAGATCTAAAACTTTAAAAACCTCAATAGCCATATTCTGAAGAATTTTTATTAAATTTTCATCTTCTATAAAAACATATTGGCTCATCCCCTTTGTGTACTTACTTTCATAGTCGTATATGCCCTTTTTTGGTATTATCTCTATGGGTGGAAGGGCTGTATCTTTGAGTATGCCTACCGTTGCATCCCTTCCCTCTATGTACTCCTCTATGAGGGCCTTATGGCTTATATCTAATACCTTTTTGCATGCGTACTCTAGTTCTGTATAGTTGTTTACAAGATGAAGACCAATACTTGACCCTTGATCCGCTGGTTTTACTATAGCTGGAAAACTATTCCACTCTACACTCTCTCCCCTTCTAACGCATCTCCATCTCGGCGTTGGTATGTTGTGATAGGAAACAAGTTTTTTTGTTATTTCCTTGTCCATCGATATAGCACTTCCTAAAACCCCTGAACCAACGTAAGGAATGCCAAGTATGTCCAAAAGTCCCTGAATGCGTCCATCCTCTCCATAGGTACCGTGTAGGGCTATAAAGACCTTATCGGGATTTATCTCCAACAGGCGCTGACACAGGTTTTCCTCTAAGTCTAAGGGAATGGCTTCATGTCCGAGTCTCTTTAGTGCCTCAAGCACCGCCATACCAGACTTGAGGGATATTTCACGCTCATGCGACTTTCCACCCATCAAAACTACCACTCTCAACGATCCTTACCTCCTCTTCAAGTTCTATGCCAAAACTTTCATACACCCTTTTCTTTGCTTCCTGTAGAAGTTCTATAACATCTTCGATGGTTGCGTTTCCAAGATTTACCAAAAAGTTAGCATGTAGTTCAGAAAAGGATAGATCACCTTTTCTATATCCTTTCATTCCCACGAGCTCCAACAACCTTCCTGCGTAATCACTCCGTGGGTTTTTGAAGGTGGATCCGCTCGTTGGCATGTTGATGGGCTGGGTCTGCAACCTTCTTTTTCTTATCCTTTCATACTCTTCTCTTATGTCTGTTTTTGACCTTCTAAACACAAACTCAGCACCTAAGACTATGCCCTTTTCAGGGAAGGGTGAACTTCTGTATGAGAATTCCAACTCCTCTTTGGATGCTATGTATACCTTGCCGTCCCAACCGAGAAATTTCACATTTACAAGACTGTTGCTAACTTCATAACCGTAAGCCCCTGCGTTCATGGCTATAGCACCACCTATCGTTGCAGGAAAGCCCACAAGCTTGTAAACCTCTTGTAGGTTCTCATGCAACGCCAGCTTAACCAATTCCCACGTCTGTACACCACAATCAGCCCTTACATAAAAGCCGTCATCCAACTCTCTTACGTAAAAACCCTTTAGGTACCTAGTGCTTATAACCGCTCCATGAAAATCCCCGAATATGGTGTTAGAACCCCTTCCAAGTATATAGATACTAATTCCCTCGTCTACAAACCTTTTCACATACTCTACAAGATTTTCTTCCCCTGTAGGCTTTGCCATGTACCTGGCAGTGCCACCTATCTTTATGGTGGTTAGTTCTTTAAGGGGCACGTTCTTCTCTATCATCTAATAAATTGTAAACCCTGTAAAGATCTTCATGAGAGGTAAGCCCCAAAGCTTCTCTGTAAACTATCATGTAATAAAGGTACCTGTCTAACTCTTCCTTTTCCCTTTCCATCTTTTTCCTTAATCTGTTTAGAAGTCTCATCGTCAGAAAGGGGAAAGGATACTTTTTCATTCTAGAGTGTAAGTACGCTATCGCCTTTTTTAGTCTTTTAATTTTATAAAGAGAGCTTTCTATTTTTTTACCGTAGAACCGTCCTGTGTTTGCTACCTCTCTTAGTATCTCACGATCCACATCTTTCCATCTCATGAAGCACCCTTCTTATATCCTCTATCAGACTTACCAGTCTTCTATCTTTAATCAGGGCATGCTTTGTAAAAGCTAAAACTCTAAGCTCGTCCTTTACCATTACTCTATAGGACAGCTTAAAGAAGTACCTGTTTACCTCCTCTACCTTTAGATGTATGTCTAAGATCTCATCGTAATAGCAGGGTTTTTTAAAGTGGCAACTTAAGTCTGTAAGTATCACTTCGTATCCCAGTGAGCGCAGGTGCGAGTAAGGAACTCCTTTAGACCTTAAAAGTTCTCCCCTTGCTTCTTCAAAGTACTTGGGATAATTGGAGTGGTGTACTATTCCTTGAGCGTCCGTTTCGTAAAATTGAACCCGTCTTCTGTACATCATGGAGCTTATAATTTTAATCATGAACATGCTTAGGCTTCAGCTTATATATCCTGAAGAGAAGGTAAAGGAACCTGTTCTTTGCATGGTCTGCAAAAACTTCGACGTTGTAGTAAACATAAGAACCGCCAAGGTTGCTAAAGACACGGGTATTCTCACCGTAGAGATAGATGGAGATATGGAGGAGATAGAAAGGGCTGTTAAGTTTATGCAAGATATGGGTGTGGAGGTTCAACCCGTAGAGGGTCAGGTCTTTATGGAATGAAGGTATCCCACATAGGTGAGTTCGGTCTCATAGAAAGGTTAAAAAATATACTATCCGCCGAAGAAATTGGAGACGACACCGCATGCGTTAATATAGAAAGCTCCAATGTTTTACTAACGTCTGACATCCTACTACAGGATAGACACTTTAAGATGTCTTATCCACCTCAGGCTGTAGGTTGGAAAGCTATAAGCGTGAACGTAAGTGATGTGGTGGCAAACGGTGTAGTACCCCTCTTTGTCCTTGTGTCCTTGCTTCTTCCAGATGTTGATGTTTCCTACGTTGAGGAACTCTACAGGGGTATAAAGTCTGCCTGTGAGTTTTACAAGTGTAAAGTGGTAGGTGGTAATGTAACCAAGTCGGAAAAGCTAGGTGTGGACATCTTTATGATAGGAATCACGGACAGGTTTGTGGGAAGGGGCGGCGCCAAGGTAGGTGATGGTGTTTTTGTTTCTGGAACGCTTGGTGACTCAAGGGCTGGGCTGGAGCTTTTGCTAATGGAAAAAAGGGTTTATGAGGATTTTGAACTTGCTCTAATAGAAAGGCACGTAAGACCTACTGCCCGCATAGACTATATCAAGCACATACAGAAGTACGCAAACGCCAGCATGGACATAAGCGATGGCTTATCATCAGATGTAAACCACCTTGCTAAAAGGAGTAACGTCAGGATCGAGATATACAGGGAAAAGCTACCCATTTCAGAAGAGCTCTCTCTTTTTTGTAAAAAGCACGGAAAGGATCCCTACGAATACGCCCTGGTAGGTGGGGAGGACTACCAACTCCTCTTTACTCATCCACCGGAACGCATGAATCCCTTTTTGGACATGACCCAAATAGGCTACGTAAAGGAGGGTAGAGGCGTTTTTATAAACGGTGTAGAGCTTCCACCTATGAGCTTTGACCACTTTAAAAGTTAGGAGCTTGTAGAGGACACTACCTTTAGGGTCAACCCCTTTACTTCCACTACCTTTACCTTATCACCCTTTTTTATCTGGTCTTGACTTTCCGCTTTCCATATCTCGCCGTGTATGAAGACTTTACCTTTACCGTCCACAAAGTCTGACAGAGCTTCTCCCTCTTCGCCCAAAAGCTCTTCCGCTCCTAGCATTTTCTTCCTCTTTTGAGCCTTTAGCCCTAATCTACCTGCAATAAGGAAGAAGCCTAGTGATAAAGCTACCATGGTAAATATGGCAGATATGGGTATTCTTCCGTACGGAGATTCAGGATCGATGAGTATGAAGGAACCTATGGCTAAGGCTATACCACCCGCTATGGCTAGCCCTCCGAACGTAGGTGTTATAACCTCCAAAGCCAAAAGGAGTATACCCGCAGATACAAGAAGAAGACCTAGCCAGTTTATACCTATAAGACCAAGACCGTAAAGTCCCAGTATGATGGATATGACACCAACGGACCCCGGAATAATAGCACCGGGGTTGTAAAGTTCAAAAAAGATTCCATAAAAACCTATAAGCAGTAGCATGTAGGCTATAGTGGGATTGGTAATAACCTTTAGAAACTCTTCCCTAAGGCTTTTACCAATTTCCACTACCTGCAAGCCTTCTGTCTTTATCTCTACGTATACACCGTGCTTTTTAACCTTCATACCGTTGATCTTTCTAAGTAGATCCTGCCTGTTGTTTGCTATAAGGTCTATCACCTTTTTCTCCAAGGCTTCTTCTGGCGTCAGAGATATGCTTTTTTTAACCATATCCTCTATAACTTCTACGTTCCTGCCCTTTTCTTTCGCTATGCTCCTTACAAAAGCAAGCATATCCTGAAGAACCTTTTCCTTCATAACATCTTCTTGTTGCCCCCCACCCACTTGCACAGGGTGCGCTGCCCCTATGTTGGTACCTGGAGACATGGCCGCTATGTCGGCGGAAACGGTTATTATGGCCCCTGCCGATGCTGCCCTACCGCCCGGTGGATACACGTACACAACCACCGGTATATTGGTTCTTTGAAACTCCTGTATTATCTCCCTCATGGAAGTTTCCAAACCACCGGGAGTGTTTAGTTCTAAGATAAAAACGACCGCTCCGTCCTTTTCTGCCTTCTGGATAGACCTTTTAACGTACTGTGAAGCTATAGGCGTTATAGCATCCTCCCACTGAGCTACGTATATTTTGGAGAAGGATAAGCTAAACAAAAGTAGCACTAACATAAAGAGCATACTCATAGTTTATATTCTAACTCTTAAACTAACTTTGAATACAGTATCGACTTTGTTGAATAAATAAATACACTCCGTTAAAGTGGAGGAATATAGCGGCTCTGGCGTTGGTGAGAATTTCAATTACGGTTAACTAAAATTGCTACCAATAAGTACTGACCTTGTTTAGCGATGTAGCCATCCCTATGATCTATGTAACAAAGCCTATGGTATAACAAAAAGTGAGCTTCATACTTTTACACAAGCTGGGGTTGTTCTCTCCCTATGCTCTTTTGCTAAGCTGAGATTTGCGTATTTTCAACCTCATCAGCGCTAAGTATCAGACCTTGGCAAACCCTAGTTTAATAAGTCTTTCTTCCAAATCTCTTAGGTCCTCTTTGGGTATCCACTCAGATATACCTACAGCTTGCATTATCTTCTGTCCCAAAGGATCGTTTTTCATCCCAAGAAGCACCTTTAAAACATCTCCTCTTTCGTATGAGCCAGGTTTTAGCATCATATAGTGGGAATGTCTTCCCTGTCTGCTTGCCACTACTTCCAGCTTTGATTTGGTTATATTGGACAGGTCATTCCAGTAATCTTTGTAAACAATCGCCATCGGTACTTCTGAGTTAAGGAGAGCTTTTATGCAATCTGCCCAAGAATCCTTATAGGAAAAGGTCGTTTTAAAGATGTCTACGCCGAGTTCTGTAAGTAAGGCAAGCCCTAAAACATGAGCATAGGTGCCATAAACTGAAGCTACATGACTGAAGTCCTTTTCTCTGTAGGGAAGTTTCACAAGGTAAGCAGAGTCATAGTTGTCGTTCCCAGCCACTACTATATAGCCTTCTTTCCAAAGTGTATATGCATCAATCGGGTTTGCATAGACTATATCGCCCATTAGCATGTTGGATCTGAAAGTCTCAAACCCGTCAGTATGCGTATAACTCAGATCCTTGTCCAAATGCTTTGATATGTAGGCAACAAGGTCTATCCAGTTGGGTTCATTCTTTGCAGTGTCGTGTGGGCATACGAACATCCTTTTTGACACGGTTTACCTCCATTTAAAGCAACTTTTCCTTGTAGAAATATAAGGATTTCATGTTAAAGAAAACATGAATTTTTTAGTCGTGTCAGCTTGACTTCGCCACGTAAATAGATGCGCCCTGATAGAACTGAAGGGGGAGTTCGAACTGTGATAATCGCCGATGTGATTTATAATACTTGCAAGGAGGTGAAGGATGGAAACGCGCCAAGAAAACTATCCCATGTCCATAACGGAGCTGATGGAGCTTGAATCTGAGTACTCTATAAAGGCTTACATACTCATAAAGGCTGATCCCAGAGAGATACCATCCATAATGTTGGCACTCTCTACATTTGAAGGTGTTAGGACTGCAGATGTGGTCACTGGTCCTTACGACATTATCGTGTTTGTGGAGCTTCGCAATCAGGACGAGCTTGGAAGATTGGTGATAAACAAGATACATTCCCTCGAGGGGGTAAGGGAAGCCCTCACGTGCGTAGTAGTGCGGATATGAGCTATCCAAAGGTCATAGAGGAGAAAGATAGAATAATAGTCATATACTCAGATGAGCAGCACGTAGATAAGGAAGAGGATGACGGCGTGGAAATATACTACGGCAAAAGCGGTGCTGTGGTTAAGATTATCATAAAGAAAGATGAAAAGCATCACATCATATACTTCTGATTTTTTTGTGATAAGGGGGGGAATACCCTTAAGAGGTAGCGTAAAGATTTCAGGAGCTAAAAACTCGGCCCTTCCTGTGCTTATATCGACCCTTTTGACCAGTGAGAAATGCCTTATACACAACGTACCAGACCTTCTGGATATAAAGCACACGTTGGAACTTTTGAGCTATTTAGGCGTAAACTTCCAAAGACAAGAAGGTAGCGTTTTTATTGAAGCTTCAAAGGTGAGAGGCTTTGAAGCTCCCGATGAGCTCGTAAGAAAGATGAGAGCGTCCATACTTGTGATGGGCCCCCTTTTGGCACGCTTTGGAAAGGCTGTGGTTGCGATGCCAGGTGGGTGTTCCATAGGTGTTAGAGCTATAGACCAACACCTTAAGGTTTTTGAAAAAGGAGGAGCTCACGTACAGATAAGACACGGATACGTACATCTAGAGGCAAAAAGCATAAAACCAGTGGATTTTACCTTTGACGTGATAACGGTGACGGGAACGGAGAATGCCCTGATGTTCTTAAGTATGTGCGAAAAAAGGAGTGTCTTAAGGAACATAGCTTTAGAGCCTGAGGTTATGGACTTGGTTGAGGTACTTCGCAAGATGGGGGTGGAGATAGAGATACATGACAGGACTGCCATAATTCGGGGTAATCGTGAATTGCTTGGTTTTGAACACAGGATTATACCCGATAGAATAGAGGCGGGCACTTTTATGATCGCATCTTTAATGACTGGTGGTGATGTCCTGCTTGAGGGTGTGAATCCTTCCCATCTTGGAAGTCTGATAGAAAAGCTAAAGGATGCGGGAGCGAATGTGGAGATTGTTGGTGTGGATAAGATTAGAGTTTCCGGTGGAAAAGGCATACGGAGTGTGGACGTGTCCACATCAGAGTACCCGGGCTTTCCTACAGATATGCAGGCTCAGTTTATGGCTTGTATGTGCCTTGGCGATGGTGTTTCTGAGATAACGGAGAACATATTTGAGAACAGATTCCAACACGTGGGGGAGCTTCAAAGGATGGGAGCTAACATACGCGTTAAAGGAAGGACAGCCATAGTAAAGGGTGTTGACACACTTTACGGTGCGGAGGTTTTCTCCACAGACCTTAGAGCATCTGCTAGTCTGGTGTTAGCCGGACTTGTTGCTAAGGGAACAACCATTGTAAGGGATATATACCACCTGGACAGAGGATACGAGAGGATAGAGGAAAAACTCAGAGCTTTAGGTGCCCAGATTGAAAGAAGGTGTTTACAGGATCAAAGCGACAGCTACAGAGTAATCCCTTTCGTGTGATATTGATACCAGGATCTTTTTACCCCTTGTTAACTCCTTTGCATTATCCAGTAGAATGTTAACGACCGCGGGGTGACCAGCGTTGCCTAGAACCTCTATCTGAGAAAATTTAAGAAGTACTCCAAACTCTTGGTAAAAGGCTTTAAGTACCGCTTCTTTACACGCCCACCTTGCGGAAAGACATTCATACGCGCTCCTTTGACCTTTGCAATACTCTAGCTCTTTTTGTGTGTAAACTCTTCTGAGGAATCTGTCGCCAAACCTCTCTATGGCTGACTTTATGCGCTCGTTGCTAACTATGTCTATACCGACCATCAAAGGGAAAACCTCACTGGTTGTCCCCTCTTCATCAGCTCTTCTACCGCCTTAACGGCCCCTTCAAAATCCACGACAACCCCACCAAACCCCTTGGCAAACCTTTTAGCATCCTCTTCGTTGCCAAAGGCTATGGCGGATGGTAAGCAACAGGGCATTGCGTTAGAGCCCACGACATAAAAAGCACTAAAACAGCTGACCAGGTTTCCAGAAATAAAGTCCCACGTCGTACAGGAACTTATATCTCCCTCTTTGAAATTCTTATACAGCAAAAGTCCACAGTGAGCGCAACAAGCCTTTATCCTCTTACCCTTATCGGTTATATACACAAACTCTAAACGTTTGTCTACAGACTTTTTGCAAAACCCGCAATACTCTAATTTATCTTGAAAATCTTCTTCAGGTCCTCTAAGTTTAAGCTCCCCGTGCTTTCTTACTATCCTGCCTTCCTTCTCCAACTCCCTTACATCTCTGTATATGGTCATAAGGGAAACGCCGAAATGCTGCGCTATAGCTTTTACGTTATTTATACCACCCTCTATGAGTTTTAGTATTTCCTCTTTTCTTTTCTTCGTATCCATGTTAAAATTATAATTTAGCATCTGTTATGGTAAAATAAACACATAAGGCGCGTAGCTCAGTTGGGAGAGCGTCGCCCTTACAAGGCGAAGGTCGGCGGTTCGAGTCCGCCCGTGCCTATATTTAAATCCTATGGATCTTGGAAATCTCCCAGAAAAGCCCGGTGTTTACCTTTTCAAGAAAGGAAGCAAAGTCTTGTACGTAGGAAAAGCTAAAAACATAAGGGAAAGAGTCCAACAACACATAAACAACAGCTCAAGAGACAGCAAAGAAAAAGCCATAATCAAAGAATCTGATGCGGTAGACTGGATAATAACGCGTAATGAGTTTGAAGCCTTAACCTTAGAGGTAGATTTGATACAACTTTACAAACCAAAGTACAACGTACTGCACAAACACGGTGGTGGATATCCTATGCTTCTATTGACAGACGATCCCTTCCCAACTGTAAAAATTGTCAGGGGTACAGGGCACAGGGGTGAGCTCTACGGTCCCTTCTTCAGCGCTGGTAAAGCCCGAAAGGTAAAGAGGCTGATACACAAAACTTTTAAGCTCAGGACGTGCGACCCAATGCCCATAAGAAGAGAGCCGTGCATGGACTACCATCTTGGGCTGTGCTCCGCTCCGTGCTGTGGTCTTGTATCGAAGGAAGACTACTCTCTGGCTGTGGAGTCCGCAAGGGGCATGCTCTCTGGAGACCTTAAAGATTTACTTCCAAGGCTTTATGAGAGGCTTGAGATCTACATGTCAGATATGGCTTTTGAAAAGTGCGCTTACATTAGAGATCAAATTCTCGCTTTGGAGAACCTCTCAAGAGGGCAAGCTGTCTCCGGTGTAGGCGTAGAGCATGCGGATGTGTTCTACCTATCTGGCAGATTACTTGGTCTATTTTTGATAAGGTTATCCAAGCTTGTGGACAAAAAGGTCTTTAGCCTTGACTACGAAGAAGATGCCCAAGAGTTTATCTTGGGTTTTTACTATCACAACGTATGCCCTCCTGTGATAATAACAAACGTGGAGTTGGAAAGCACAGCTATCGAATGGTTAAGGGGGAGAGGTTTAAAGGAGGTAAGGATGGAGATGTTAGAAGGCTTTAAAGAAATCATCGAGGAGAACTTAAGTTTTGTATACGATGAGAAGGGACTTGAAGAAGAGTTCAACAAGGTTCTTAGTATTAGCCTGCCTGAAAGGATAGAGGGCTTTGACATCTCCCACTTTTATGGAGATTACACGGTAGGGTCTTGCGTCGTTTGGGAGAGGGGGATGATGAACAAGAAAGCCTACAGAAGGTACAGGATAAAGTGTGTGGAGGGTATAGATGACTACCGATCTTTGGAGGAGGTGCTCACAAGAAGAGCAAGGAGGTTAAAAAGTGGTGAAGAAGCCATGCCAGACCTTTGGCTCGTAGACGGAGGGCTTGGACAGCTCAGCGCTGCCATAAGAGTGAGGGACAGGTTTAACCTTCCCATAAAGGTTCTTTCTCTGGCTAAAAGGGATGAAGAACTTATCACCGAATGGGGGCAGGTAATAAAGCTTAAGAATCATCCAAAGCTCTACGGTGTTTTCGGTCTGATAAGGGATGAAGCTCACAGGTTTGCCCTCACCTACAACAGAAGGCTTAGAGTTAAGGAGGGACTAAAGGACATACTGGATATGGTAAAGGGCGTAGGTGAGGTCAAAAAGCGCATCATATACAGAAACTTTTCCAACCTTTACGAGTTTATAAAAGCCCCAGACAGAGAACTAAAAAGGTTGGGAATAGATCCCCAAATTAAACAAGAGGTCAGCAAGTACCTAGCTTAAAATTATATTTATGTCCTTGGACAGCCTTATAGCGGATTTGGGATACGCGGGGTTTGCCGGTTTTGTCGTTGGTTTTGCAGTAAAGCGTGTTCTAAACATCTTTCTCATGCTTTTGGGTCTATATGTGCTTTCGCTCCTTTGGCTAAAGAGCAAGGGTATTATAGACATTCACTGGTCAGCCTTCTTGGACTTGTTTAAGTCTATGTTTGAGGGCTTCACCGCCTTTGTAATGGGTCTTGTGCGCAAGGTGGCTATATCGGGTGCCTTTTTGGCGGGTTTTTTCATGGGCTTTAGGCTTTGAAGGACCATACGAGGGACGAAGAGAGGGAATTGCTCCAGCGTACAAAAAAACTATGGGACAGTGGACTGTTTTACGAGGCCCACGAGGTCTTGGAAGACGTATGGAGGCTTATTCCTAAAGAAGACAGGTTTTCCAGAGATTGTTATCAAGGTCTCATACGCTTAGCTATAGCCTACAACCACTACAAGAACAGGAGACTTGACAGTGCCCTGCGGGTTTTAAACACGGTGAAAACCCAGTTAAGCTGTTGCGGTGAAACCTTTAGATCTATAGACGTTAAGTACATACTCAACTACGTAGAAAGGCATATCACGTACATAGAGTTGGGAAAGGAGATAGAGGACTTCCCAGAGTTAAAGCTTAACATCGACACCTAGAGCCTTGATGGACTTTAGCACGTCTTTTCTGAGCCGAATTCTATACCTCGGATCCGCCTGTATAGTAACCAAGTGATCCCCTGTCCTTATTTCCAGGACGATCTCCTTACCATCCTCAGAGAGATTTTCCAGTAGTATAGACTTTAGTCTCTTTAGTTCTTCGTCGCTCTGCTCCTTCCTGAAAATAAGCCTTATGCTCGTAGAGTTCTCCTTTATGTACTCTGAAGGTGTGTAAACTTCACGCACAGTTAACTTTGTTTCGTCAAACTCCTCATCGTACTCTACGTCACACTTTAAGACTAAAACCGCATCTTCTTTGATCAAATCCCTGTACTTTTCGTAAACATCGGGGAAGGCTACCGCTTGAGCTATACCCGTCTTGTCTATTATGTTGAAGATGGCCATATAACCACCCTTTTGCGTCCTTTTTTCCTTTAGTTCACTAACCACACCCATAAACACGTAAGTACCACCTTCTATGTTTTCTAACTCCTCTAGGGGTAAGTATCTTCCTTTCATAAGACCTTCGTAGGGTTCAACTGGATGCTTGGAGATATAAAAACCCAGCACCTCCTTCTCGTACCTTGATATATCCACATTCTCCTTAGATTCCCTTCCTTGAGAGTCAAAGAGAGAACCAGAAAATAAACCCTTTGACGTGTTTAGTTTTTCAAGCATGTTTACTCTACTCTCCTTTGTAAAGTCAAAGGCTCCTGCCTTTATGAGGGCTTCTAACACCTTCTTGTTAACCTTCCGTGAGTCTACGTTTCTTACAAAATCCGTCAAACTGTTCCAAGGCTTCCTTCTACATTCCACTATCAACTTGGCGGTTTCCTCGCCCACGCCCTTTATACGTGAGAGTCCAAACCTAATGGTTTTCTCTCCTTCTATGGTAAAGTCCACGTCGCTCTTGTTTATATCTGGAGGGAGAATTTTAAAACCAAACGTTGTGGCATCTTTTATGAGGTTTAAAAACTTTTTGTCGTTTTTTTCTGTGGATAGCTTTACAACGAAAAACTCCTCTGGATAGTGAGCCTTCACATACGCCGTCCAGTAGGATATGTACCCGTAGGCAACAGAGTGGGACTTGTTAAAGGAGTAGCTGGCAAACTTCTCTATATCCTCCCAAAGCTTTGTTATCTTTTTCTCGTCGTAGCCTCTTTCTATGGCACCTGTTATAAACTTTTCCCTCATAGCTTCCATAACGTCTCTTTTCTTCTTACCTATGGCTTTTCTCAGGGTATCCGCCTCACCCGGTGTAAAGCCCGCAAGCACTTGAGACATCTTCATGACCTGCTCTTGGTAGACGATAACTCCGTAGGTTTCTTTTAGGATGGGTTCCAGCTCTGGGAATATGTAGTCTATCTTTTCCCTTCCATGCTTCCTGTTTATGTAAGAATCCACCAGCCCGCTTTTTAAAGGTCCTGGTCTGTAGAGTGCCAGAGCGGCAACGATGTCGTCAAAGTTGTCCGGTTGTAATCTCTTTAGCATGTTTTTCATACCGCTGCTTTCAAGCTGGAAAACGCCCGTGGTGTTACCGCTCTTTAAAAGCTCGTAGACTCCAGGGTCGTCCAAGGGGAGGCTTAGGTAATCTATCTCATGACCGTTTCTTTCCCTTATCAAGTTTTTCATGGCGTTTAGCTCTGTCAGTGTTTTTAGTCCAAGAAAGTCCATCTTGATAAGTCCAATCTCTTCCAGTTTGGTCATGTCAAACTGTGTAGCCACTCCACCTTCTTTATCAACGTAGAGGGGTACTACCTCTTCTAGGGGTTGCGGTGATATCACCACCCCAGCGGCATGAAGTGATGTGTGACGCGTCAATCCTTCTAGCTTTAGGGCTATCTCCACAAGCTTTTTAATTTCCGGACTTTCTTGACACATCCTCCTGAACTTCTTAGCGTTGTCCTCTATGTCTGTCCTGTGCTTACCGTACCTTTCAAGAAGTTCTTCTATTGGTGTTAAGTACATCTCTTCCAAGGAAAGCCACGTGCCTTGAACATCGCCCTGCGGTATAAGCTTTGCCAAGGTGTCCGCCGTAGAGTAAGGGATGCCCAAGGCTCTGGCAACGTCCCTAAGGGTTTGCTTTGCCTTCATAACGTTGTAAGTGATTATCTGCGCCACGTTGGCATGTCCGTACTTTTCCTTTACGTACTGGATAACCTCTTCCCTTCGGTCCATACAAAAGTCCACGTCTATATCGGGCATGGAAACTCGTTCAGGGTTCAAAAACCTCTCAAAAAGCAGTCCATGTTTGATAGGGTCCACGTCCGTTATACCCACAGCGTAAGCCAGCAAAGAACCAGCGGCTGACCCCCTACCTGGACCCACGGGAATACCTCTATTTTTAGCCCAGTTTATAAAGTCTTGAACGATCAAAAAGTATCCACTAAATCCCATACTGGAAACAACGTCAAGCTCGTAATAGAGCCTATCCCAGTATTCCCTGCTGTCTTTGGCAAGACCTTGTTCTATTCTCTTCCTTAGTCCCTTTACCGCAAGCTCCCTTAAAAACTCTTCTATGGCCTTTCCCGCAGTGTCGTAGTGGGGGAAAAGGTACCCACCGCCTTCCAACAGGGAAAAGGTGTCAGGAAGGCTCTGGGCTATCTCCACCGTGTTTAAAAGCGCCCTTTCCCATCCGTCAAACTTACCTCTAAACTTTTCCCAAACCTCTTGAGCGCTCGCAAAGTGCAGTCCTTCGTTGGCACACTTGAAGCCTCCGTCCTTTTGTATCTCCATCAGGGTCTTTTTCATCTGAATAGCCATGAGCACCTGGTGGGCTAACCTGTCCTCGGGCTCCAAGTAATGGGCATCGTTGGTGGCTACAAGCTTTACTCCCAAAGCCTTTGCTATCCTTATAAGGTTCCTGTTTGCAACCTCCTGCTCGGGCAAAGCGTTAGACTGAAGTTCGAGATAAAGGTCTTCACCAAAAATGTCTTTGAGCTTAACTACCCACTCCCTTGCCTTCTCTGTCTCGTTTATGCTGGCGTAGTACGTAGGCACTCCCTTGAGACACGCGGTTATAGCCAAGAGCCCTTCTGAATACTGGGACAGGAGTTCGTAGTCTATCCTGGGTTTGTAGTAAAAGCCTTCCTTGTAAGATAGGGAAGAAAGCTTTATGAGGTTTCTAAGACCCTTGTCACTCTTTGCTATAAGGATGATGTGATGGTTGAGTTTGTCTGTCATGTTGTCTTCTGAGCCTTTACCCCTTCTGTCAAACCTTGAGCCTGTGGTAAAGTAGGCTTCCATGCCAATAATGGGCTTTATTCCCACCTCTTTCATACTCTTGTAAAAGTCCACTGCGCCGAAGAGGTTCCCATGGTCTGTTATGGCTACCGCCTTGTATCCTAAAGCTTTGGCCTTTTGAGCTAGGTCCTTTACTTTTATAGCCCCGTCCAGGAGTGAATACTGGGTGTGAAGATGAAGATGAACAAAGTCGAGCATTTGGAGTATTTTACGGTAGAGTCTAAATATGGGAAAGTAAGAAAAAGGCAAGAGTTGCAAGTACTTACCCCAAGTAAGCGTAAGTGGTTATGTATTCGTAGCTTTGCAGTGACTATCTATCTTATGTACAATGCCTCTATCCTATGGAAGGAACCCTGTGGTCCTGTCGCTTCTGATATTATCCTGTAGATGTGTCCTGCTCTAGTCTGTCCAGATAAGCTTGTGTAAGCGACACCGCCTAGCCC
>OFGS01000173.1_pt1 | contig 16919 bp, 17 predicted proteins | sample 1521851 | NCBI WGS metagenome assembly OFGS01 (sample SAMEA3142070, study PRJEB24117) | hot springs metagenome
GTACTGATCCTGATCCAGTGACGCTGGCTCCTTACCCTGCTCCCTCCATCAGACCCCACGACGCCTTCATGGGTTTAAGGCTTGGTGACCTCTTTGGTGCAAAGGATGCCCTAAACCTCCAAGCTGGTCTCCAAAGGATTCCCGTGATGAGAGAGTACCTAACGAGCTCTTACTCCTACATCGTCCCAACGGGTAAGCACTACCATGCATCAAGGCTAGAAGAGCCAGGCCCCAACTTGTTCAGACCTTTGCAACAAGCTTCTGACGTTGGATACGGTGGCAGCAGGCACGGTGGTATAACCCTGTGGGGTAACATAGCGGACGGTATGTTCAAGTACTACCTTGGCGTGTTTGACGTGATTGACAAAGATAAAGAAGAAGATCGTCAGGATTCCATGTACACAGTCAGAGTTCAGTTCACACCTACCATGCTTGGCTTTAAGCCAGAAAAAGGTTACGGTCTGTCTGACACCTACTTGGGTGCACAAAACGTCTTGACCATAGGTCTTGGTTATGCAACGCAAGACAAAGATGGAGCATCTCGAGCTTCCGAGTGGACCGTAGACCTTCTGTATGAGCAAAAGTTTGGCAATCTTGTGCCCAACTTCCAAGTTGCTTACAAGGAAGTGAGGAATTTCGGTCATAATAGAAACAGAGATGGTAAAGCCTACTACGTGCAAGGTCAGCTTCTCTTTGACCAGATGGTCGGCATAGGAAAGCCCGCCGTAGCCATAAGGTACTCCAAAAGCGATCCAAAGGACAGGTGGAGCCGCAAAGACACATCCTTCCTAGGTGCTTACATCAACTACTACATAAAGGGCAACGACGCCAAACTCGCCTTTGGCTTTGACCATGTAAAGACAGACAATAGGGAGGAAGGTGACAAGAACTACACCGACTTTACCCTTCACTTGCAGTTCTCCTTCTAAATGCGCACGGCCCCCTTCTTGGGGGCTTTTTTATGGATTAAAGGGTGGTGTTTCAGACCAAGCTTGTATCAGTCCTTTGTCTTCCACAAATCTGAAGTCTTGTACCAATACAACCACGTAACCCTTTACCAAAACAGCGCCCCATACCTCTACCCAATCGCCCACCTTTACGTTGTGATCCTTGTTTATCTTTGCCTCCACCTCTACGGGCGTTGCATCCGCTATGCAACAGGTTATGAAGCTTCTTCTTAGCTTTAGCGTGTCTCCTTCTATGCCTTCTACTTTGCCTGCTGTCTTGAACCTGTAAGCTTGCGTTAGCTCTGGGTAGTTTTTGCTCAAAAGCCAAAGCTCAAAGAGGTTTAGGTTCACAAACCCATCCCTATCTGTTGGCAAGTCCTTTATGGGTCTTTTCCTTTTTACCCCTTCTTGTTTTATCTCCTTAACAACGGGCTTGTTCACCCTTTCTAAACCTTCGGGGCTGATGCTCAGAAAAAGGAAAAAGGGATAAAGGTAAAGGAGGCTAAGTAAAATACCCTTTACCAAGTCACTTTTCTTGGGAGTCCTCTTTTCCCACCATCCTTCCATGTTTAAGAAAAAGACGCTAAAGACCAAAAGGTTTAAGTAGACGGTCCAAAATAGCTTGGGCGACAGTAAAGTCTCTACCTTGCGCGTGTAGAGTAGGTAAATGTAGAAGAGGGAAACACCAAGCAAGGTTATCAGGTAACGAACTCCTTTCATATCCGATTCTCCAAAAGCATCGCCGTTGTGATGGCTAGCGTGGTTGGTATGGTGGTTAAGATGAAAAGGGCCTTTGCGTTGAAGGTTTGCCTGTAGAGTAGAAAGAGCTTTATGTCCAGCATAGGACCTATGACTAAAAAGGCAAGCTGGGAACTAAAAGAAAGAACACTGTTTAGTGAAGACGCTACAAAGGCATCCGCTTCTGCGCAAAGGGATAGGCTTATGGCCAAGATGGGAGCTAAGAAGATGCCCGCATAGGCGTTTTCTCGCAACAGCAGAAGAAGGTCTACGGGAACAAGCACCTTAAAAAGGGCTGTAAGGGTAAGACCCAAAAGAAGTAAAGGGTAAAGGGACATAAAGTCATCCAACGCATGAACCACCGAATGCTGTAACCTTTGCCTTACGGACACTTTACCTACAGACACTACCTCAAGGTAAAAGGTGCTCTTTCTCAAAGGGTTGCCATTGGTTGCATGATTCACTGCGATAGCGGTCAAGATGGCTATAAGCGCACCTGTAAACACTCTGTAGAAAGCCATGGAAGGATAGTAGTAGTAGGCTGTGTAGGTGGAAAGGATGGTTATGGGGCTCACTATGGGGCCTGCAAGCATGTAAGAGAGGGCACCACTTGCTGGCATTCCCTTTTTTATAAGCCTTCTGGCTACTACAACAGACCCACACTCGCACATGGGGATAAAAAGACCCACGCAAGAGCCAAGCAAGACCGAAAGGACGTGACTTTTACCCACCAACCTTGAGAGAAAGCCAGAAGGTAAAAAGGATTCTATAAAGCCAGAGAGCAGGCTTGCCAGCACCACAAAGGGAAGCGTCTCAAGAAGGAGGGAAAGAAGAATAAGAGTAAAGTCGTTTAGCACTTACTTTAGTGGGCGTGGCACGTTTTCAAAGACTACGTAATAAGAACTGAGCACCTGCCCTGCGCCGGGGTTTCCGTTGGTGGTTATCTTCTTGACCACTTCCATCTTATCCATATCCAGCATGTAGAGGGCTCCATCCCTGTCGTTGCTAACAAAGGCCCTCTTTCCATCGGAAGAAAAGGCAACGTGTCCCATCCTACCCGTACCTATAGTCAGGTTTTTGATGACGGAGAGGTTTTTGGCGTCTATGATGGATATTACGTTGTTGCCGTAGTTGGTCACTATTACGTACTTACCATCGGGTGAAACGTACGTGTGCCCTACGCCGGTGGAACCCACCCTCAGGTCCGCCACGAGCTTTTTACTGTCTGCGTCAAAGACCGCCACAGCCCTGCCCTTGAAGTTTCCGCCGGGACCCCTGTTGTTTATAAAAAAGTACTTACCCTTTGCGTCAAAGTTGCCATGGTGCCCCTCTATAGCCTCCTCACCGTCCAAGGGCATAGCCATCCTTGCTATCACAGGCATGTCCCTTTTGGTTATGTCCAAAACGTATATCTCCGGTGGTATGCTTCCATCGCTTTTGCCCTCTGTGACTATCCACACCTCCTTACCGCCCGGTCTTGGCACCATGTAGTGAGGAAGGCTTGGAAAGCTCTTTTCCATTACCTCCCACGTTTTAGTGTCCACTATAAGAACCTTGCTGTCCGCCCTCACTATGGTGAAGAAGTACCTACTGTCAAGGCTCCAAGCGTTGTGCATGGAAGTCACACCCTTAAAGTCCCTGTTTTGGGGGTTGTAGGTTATAACCTTCACTACCTCGTCCGTTGATGCATCCAAGAAGACTATCCTTTGAGTGCCGTCCCCTTCAAAGCCCCAGTGGTCTACCCCTACCAGCTTCCCGTCTGGACTAGGTAGCGCATGCTTTGGTCTGCTACCTGTTTCCACGTCCTTTATCTTTTTGAGATTTACAACGTCTATGATAGAAACGGTCCTTTGTCCTTCCCCCGCGTTGCTCACATACAGCTTCTTACAGTCTGGCGTCACCGCTCCCAAGGTTCCGCCCTTGCCCGTGTCAAACTCCGCCAATACCTCCCCAGTCCTTTCATCCACCGCGTAAGCCTTACCAGCGCCGTGCAGGTGAAAAACAACGCCGCACCATCCACCTTTAGGTTTTATGCTCGTGCTTGAACCCACCGCAGGCAAGTTGGAAAAGATGGCTCCCAGTAAAACACCTCCAGCCAACACACTCCCAGCTATCTTAACACTTTTCATGTTAGCCCTCCTATTCTAATCCTTGAAGAAATTTTATAGCCTAGACCATTAAAAGACTATAAGATTTGAAAACAGCACCTATAAGATTTAATAATGTGCGTATATTTGAATTTTAAAGATGATAGCTTTCTTGCACAAATCATAGGAACGACTACATCACTAGACAATGTCAGTACTACTTATCTTATCGCTCTCTGGTAGGAGTTTTATTTAATCACCGTTCGAAATTCCCCTTAGCACCAGAACCGCTATATTCCTTCACTTTAGCTAGGCGTATTTATTTATGCAAAAAGGTCAAAGATAGATATTTTATACACTCGAAAAGAATTATATTATGTTAAAATAATTTACGGAGGGTGTGGTTGGTATGTCAGACCTGAAGGATTTAGTACGTACACTTATATCCGAGGTTAAAGCGTTAGAGAGTAAGGTAGAGGAGATTTTAAAGCCCCTTGAGGAAACCAGCAGTGTCCTGCCCGGTGCTAGTGGTAGCCTTGAAGATGTCATAAGGTTCACAGAGGAAAGCGTCCATAGGATAATGGACGACCTAGAACAGATAAACAAAGACTTACAGGTAATAAGCGATAACGTGGATTACCTATCAAAGCTTAGCCCTATACCTTCCATTTCCTCACGTCTTGAAACCATAAAGATAAAAAATCAAGAAATTCAACAGAAGGTGTTTGAGGTAATCAGCGCTATGTCTTTTCAGGATTTAGCCAGTCAGCAGATAAGAAAGGTGATAGAGGTCATAGAGAACATAAAGAAGGTCATAGTAAAGATAGTCTTGTCTTCTGTAGATGCTAACATAGTAAGCGGAGAAAAGAAAGAAAAGATAGTCAGCAAAGCAACGGAGATGCTAACTGGGGATAGAATAAACCAAGAGGACGTAGATGCTCTACTAAAAGAGTTAGGCTTGTGAGGAGGTTTTAGGATGGGTATGCCGCCACCCAACATCCGTATTCTTACCGTGGACGACATGAGCACTATGAGGAAGATAATAAAAACTATACTGAACCAGTTGGGTTATTCCAACGTGGAGGAGGCTGGCGATGGGAAAGAAGCCCTCTTTAAGCTAAGGTCTGCTCCCTTTGACCTGGTCCTAGCAGATTGGAACATGCCTGAGATGGATGGTTTAACCATGCTAAAAGAGATTAGGAACGATCCAAATCTCAAACACATACCCGTGATAATGGTTACCGCAGAGGCTAAAAAGGAAAATGTTTTGGCAGCTATCCAAGCAGGTGCCAACAATTATATAGTAAAGCCCTTTACGCCTGAAGTTTTAAGGGAGAAGATAGAAAAGGTGTGGACGAGTTTGGGTAAATAAGGAGGTGTAAACATGCAAAAGGAGGAGAGACTAGAAGAGCTAGAGAAGCACATGGAGAAACTTAGAGAGCTTTCTGATATGCTATCCCGTTCCGCTAAGCAGACTAACCTTCTGGCGCTCAATGCAGTCATAGAAGCTGCTCGTGTGGGTGAAATGGGTAAAGGCTTTTCGGTAGTGGCTGCTGAGTTTAGGAAACTTGCGGAAAGCTCGAGTAAAATAGCCAACGATCTCAAAGGTATAGCGCTTAGTATAGAAGGGATTATCAAGACTATGAAGGAGGAGTGAGATGGAGTCTTACGCCCTTCCAGAAATATTGCAAACGGGATCTAACGAGCTTGAGATAATAAACTTTAGGATGTACGAAGACAGGGATGAAGGTGTTTACGAATGGATACTTGGCGTTAACGTAGCTAAAGTTAGGGAAGTTCTGAGAGTTCCCAAGATAACACGCGTGCCCAACATGCCCGAGGCTGTTGAAGGTATAGCGGAAGTTAGGGGTGAAGTGATGCCAGTGGTAAACCTTGCCAAGTGGATGTCTATTCACGAGCCCATCGAGCGCAGGAAGTACATGCTACACTTTGAGTTTTTGCGAGAACACGTAGGTGTGATAGTACATGATGCAAAGCGTATAATGCGCATATCCTGGGCTGATATAAAGAAGCCTCCCGAAGCTATAAACGCACAATTCGGTGGTAGGATAATCGGAGTTGTAGACACTGAGGAGGGTATGCTCCTTATACTGGATTTTGAGGGAATACTCAGCGACTTGGGGCTCTTAAAGATCTTCGGTCTTGAGGAAGCGCAGGAGATGGCAAAGCAAGAGAAAAAACACTATACTGTGCTCGTGGCTGAAGACTCCGCTGTAGCCCGTAAAATAATAACGGATGTCCTCGAGAGCGCTGGTCATAAGGTCATAGCTTGTGAAGATGGTAAGATAGCCTGGGAGAGACTCAACGAGTTTCTCAAACAAGCACAGATGGAGAACAAAAACATAAGAGACTACGTACAGTTGGTCTTTACCGACATAGAGATGCCACAGATGGATGGTTTAACCCTTACGAGGCTTATAAAAGAATCCCCCGGTTTGATGCACATGCCCGTTATAGTGAACACCACACTCTCAGATGAAGCCAATAAACAAAAGGCTTTAAGTGTAGGTGCGGACGCCTACCTAGTTAAATTTGATGCCAAGGAGATGTTAACCCTGGTTGAACGTGTAGGAGGACGGGGATGATACCAGAGGAGATGAGGGAAATCTTTGAAGAGTTTGTGGTAGAAGCAAAAGAACATCTAGACAATCTGGAACAAAAACTTCTGGAAATGGAAAAGGGTAATGTAGACGAGTCTGTCCTCAACTCCGCTTTTAGAAGTATGCATACCATAAAGGGAGGTGCTGGTTTTCTTGGTTTGGATGTTATAGTGGAGATAGCTCACCTTGTCGAAGACATACTAGGCATGCTCAGAAGTGGAAGTCTCGCCTTCTCTTCAGAGATAAACGATGTAATACTCAAGGCTGTAGACTTCATCAGGGATGCCGTTGATGAGTTGATGAGGGGAGGTAGTCCGCAAGTAGACCAAGGTTTACTTTCAGAGTTAAGAAGAGTCCTAGCTGGTGAACCTGTCAAATCGGAATCAAAGAAAGCAACGTTGGATGAGCTTCTTGAAAAGTACGGATTGTCCCACCTTATGGGTAAATCTATCGAGGATGTGTTAGAGGAGCTCGTTTTGCTACCACCTGATAAAAGACCAGAAGAAGTAGTAAAAGCTATAGAAGAATTCATGAATGTTCAAGTAGAAAATGCCTCCGTTCCAGAAGAGGTAGAAGAAGAGGCCAACAGGATGATGATTGAGTACGCCATGTCCCAAATTGTAGAGGAGCCACAAACGCCAGCTTTAGAAGAACCCAAGCGAGAAGAAACTCCTAAGCCCTCTACAGAAACACAGAAGAAGGAAAGTAAAGAAGAAGCTGAGAGGATTCTTCGCATAGATGTCAACAAGATAGAGACGCTCATGAACTTGGTGGGTGAGCTGGTGCTTGAAAGGAACAGGCTGTTAAAGTCCGTAGACATACTCTCCGAAGAACACACTTCCAAAGTCACCGAAGATCTTGAGTCCATCGTTTCTTCCCTAGATCGTATAGTTGGAGACCTGCAAATCGCTGTCATGAAGACAAGGATGCAACCCGTGAAGAAGCTTTTCCAGAAATTCCCTCGTGTGGTTAGAGACCTTTCTAAGATGCTGGGTAAAGATGTGGAGTTGGTACTGGAAGGGGAAGATACAGAGATGGACAAAAGTCTCATAGAAAGGCTTGAGGATCCACTCATCCATCTTCTCAGAAACTCTATAGACCACGGTATGGAGACGCCTGAAGAACGAGAAATATTAGGTAAACCTCGTGTGGGTAAGATAGTCCTAAAAGCTTATTACCAAGGGGATAGAGTTTTTATATCCGTGGAGGATGACGGCAGGGGTATAGACATAGAGAAGGTGAAGAAAAAAGCTCTTGAGAAGGGGCTTGTGTCTGCTGAAACTCTTGAGAAAATGACTCAAAAGGAGATACTATCCCTCATATTTAACCCGGGCTTTTCAACAGCTGATAGGATATCTGAGGTCTCAGGAAGGGGTGTAGGTATGGACGTGGTGATGAACACCGTCATGTCCTTCCGTGGTTTGGTGGACGTATGGAGCGAGAAGGGAAGAGGGACAAGGGTCACCATGAGCTTTCCCCTAACGGTGGGGATCATAAAGTCTCTTATAGTCAGGATAGCCAACAGGCTCTTTGCCATACCTATATATTCAGTAGTGGAGATTGTGAGCGGTGATGATGCACAGATAACGGACATATCTGGCTCTGATGCTCTCATGCTACGGGGTTCTACCATACCACTGCTACACTTAGGAGATATCCTCGGTATAGACCAGCAAAGAGTAGGTTATGTGGTGGTTTGTATGTTGGGCAATAGAAAAGCGGCTATTACGGTAGATGACATGATAGGGGATGAGGAGATCGTCATAAAGCCTTTGGGTAAGATCTTTGGAGACATAGACGGTATATCGGGAGCCACTATAACGGGAGATGGTAGCATAGTGCTCATCTTAGATCCCTTGGGACTGTTGAGGCGTGTTATGGGTGCCGTCGGATCAGAAATTTAAATGGGGGTTTGAGAAATGTGGAGAAAGCTTTCTTCTTTGGATAAGGCTTATTACGTAGGTATTGTAGTCGTCATCCTCAACCTTTTTCAATACTTGGTCAGTCTCTACGGAGTCCTATACATAACAGACTTCAACCCAATCATGGCTTTCCATGTCGCTTTTAATTTTACGAGTGAGTACTTCAGTCCATACGTCTCCATAGATGCTTTGACAAGCTTGGCTACGGTTATACTTGTAATTATTACAATGATTAACCTAAGACGAGCCAGGAACTTGATCATACAGATTACGGATGTTTTAAAGAGTGCATCTGCTGGCTTTTTGGAAAAGAGGCTTGTCCTTGTCAAAGAAAGAGGTAATCTTTTAGACCTTGCTAAATCTGTAAACAACTTTATGGATCAAGTACAGACCTTTATGAAGGAGCTTGTCGCCCCTCTAAATTACGTCTCTCAAGGTAAGTTTTTCCGAAAGGTTGACAGCGAACTGTTCCCAGGCGCCTTCCGCATGATCTGTCAGGAGGTTAACAAGTTCATAGACATAATGGAAGAAGATGCTAAGCTGAAAAACAAGGTAAACTTCCTTGCAGATGTTGGGAAGGTGAGCGGTAGCATGTCTTCTCTCTTTGCTAAGATACTAGACGGTCTAAAGCCCGTTATGGAAGGTACGAGGAAGATAGTGGATAAGAGTACGCAGACGGCAAGGCTTTCGGAAGAAAGCATGCAAAAGCTGGAACAGGCAGTGGTAAGCTTTGAATACCTTATACGTATGATAGGTGAGCTAGAACAGGTGATTCAGGAGCTAGGCAACAAGACTCAGAACGTAAACCAGATCATAGACTTCATAAGAGAGGTTGCAGAGCAGACAAACCTATTATCTCTTAATGCAGCCATAGAAGCGGCACGTGTTGGTGAGCTGGGAAGGGGCTTTGCGGTTGTGGCGGATGAAGTTAGAAGCTTGGCAGAAAGGACGCAGAGAGCAACACAGGACGTGGCAGAAACTCTTGTCAGCATACAGGACGAGGTTGAAAAGACGCTGAGAAACTCACAGGCTGTTGTCAAGAAAGTCAAGGAGGTAGAAGAGAGCATACTTGGCTTTAAGTCCATACTTTACGGCTTTAGCGAGAATGCGAAGGGTACATCCAAGGAGGCAAACCTCGCAGAAAAGGTGGTAGATGTGACGTTGGATAAACTCAACGCTATACTGGTAAAGAACCTGCTTTATGAATCCATTAGGGACATGCAGTATCCTGAGGAGTCCCTATTAGCCAAGGGTCTAGAGTTTCAAACAAGGCTTGTACAGAAATCAAAACTGATGGATGAGTCCTTTTATAGGTCATTAATGGATGAGCTGGAAAAGGTCAAAGGTAGCTTACAAGCTTCCTTAGAATACCTGAAAAGGGGAGATGTTGAGGAAAGCTTGGTTCAAAACAGAGAAAGTGTTCTTACTCAGCTTAAGGAGTTTGAATCATCCTTTTCTCAGCTTTTGGAAAAGCTAGACCTTTTAACATACAAATTGAGGGGGTAAGCTATGCTAAAACCTACACCTAAAAACGTAGAAGTAGAGGTGCCTGAAGGTACCTTCTTGAGCTCAAAAACAGACACCCGTGGGGTTATAATCTACGCCAACGACGTGTTTTGTGAGGTTGCAGGCTACGCTGAGGAAGAGCTTATAGGTAAACCGCATAACATAGTCAGGCATCCAGATATGCCTAGGATTGTGTTCAAACTCTTGTGGGATACAATAAAAAGCGGTAAGGACTTTTGGGGTTATGTGAAGAACCTAAGGAAGGATGGGGGTTATTATTGGGTGTTTGCTCATGTAACACCTTCTTACGATGAGTCTATGAGCAGGATTATAGGGTATCACTCAGACAGGAGAAGACCTAAAAGGGACGCTGTACGAAAGGTGGAGGACGTCTACAGGAAGCTCTTAGATGCTGAGAGAGTAGGAGGTCTGCAGGAAAGTCAAAGGGTTTTTCAGGAGATTTTGGGCAAGCAGTCTTACGAGGACTGGGTTTTTAGTCTGTGATTAGGGGGGTGGATATGGCGGACATAGTGTTGACCAAGAAGGTTAAAGGTATAGAAAGGGTAAAGAGGTACTTGGAGTTCCTTGGGTTTAATCTGGAAGGGGAGTTCTTTGGCGTTCCGCTTAAGGAGGTCAGAGAGATATCCAGGTTGCTGGACATTGTCCCTGTGCCCTTTTCTTCACCCAATATAAGGGGTGTAATAAACGTTAGGGGTGAGATAATACCAGTTCTGGATTTGAAGAGGATGTTGAGGCTACTGGAGAAAACCGAGAGCCAAAGGATAATCATCATAGATACCAAAATGGGCAAGGTAGGGATGCTTGTAGACAGTATAGTTGGCGTCGTTAGGATAGAAGAAGAGAAGCTGGAACCAAACCCTATGGTAGGTAAGTACAGCTCTTTCATCAGAAACGTTGCCCAGATAGATGAAAAGCTTATAAGTATACTGGACTTTGACAGGATATTGGAAAAGGTATGAAGGCCTTTTACAAAAAGGTGTTAGATTACATATACGATAAGCGTTTGGAGATGTTTCAAGCCATGTTTTACTCCCTGTATGACCAGTATGGAAGGTCAAACAGCGTTGATGAGTTTCTAAAAACATGGTTCGACCGTTATGCCCTAAAGAAACTCGTCAATTATTTTCCTTTTGAGGATATCGCAGATTATTACTATAGCTACGTGAAGACAAAGAGAAAAATTATAAAGTCTTACGTAACTACCTATTGGTCTTTTTACAATAATCCATATATCCGTTCAAGTAAGTTGAGAGAATCGTTGGAATTCTTCGGAATGAGAGATTTAGACCTAAAGCAGCTCAAAAAAACTTATAGGAACCTTATTAAGAAGTACCATCCCGACGTGTACCATGACAGGAAAGAAGCTCACAAGAAGATGCTACTGATAAATTACCATTACCAGGTGATAATCTCCTGTTTGTTATACATGGAGACAAAAAACTAAAGGAGGTAGGTGCTATGTTTTGGAAGAGGTCGAGCAACCACAAAGAGTGCGATGATGCTATAAGAGTTATAAGGTCCTTATCAAAGGGAGAACTGTTTACGAGGGTAAGCGGTGAGGTTGCCAACACCCAACTGGGAAAGGAAATAAACACGGCATCGGATATACTTCAGTCCTTCGTTCAAACCCTTATGGATATAACGGAAGGTCGCGATGTTCAAGTGGATGACATACCCGGCGAGTTAGGAGCTTACTTGCGTAAGGTGAAGGCCAATGTAGAGAAGGTCCGTAATGAGAATGTGCAAGCAGAACTAAACCTGCTTAGAGAATTGGATGAATTAGCGCGTTCAGAACTTATAAAGAAGCTGGTCAATCTTCAAGAGGCTATGGTAAAGGCGGTGAATAGCTTGAATGATTCTCTCAGCTACGCTAAGGAGACAGCGGAGAAAGCAGAGGACGGCAAGGCTACAGTAAGGGATATAACTCAAACGCTGGTTTTTTTCAAACAGATGATTTCACAGATGGAAATTACCGTCAGGGAATTTGGAAAGGCTAGCGAGTTTATAAACAAGACCCTTAACCTTATCGTGGATATAACGGAGCAAACAAACCTCCTTGCCCTCAACGCAGCCATTGAGGCTGCAAGAGCAGGTGAGATGGGCAGAGGCTTTGCAGTCGTAGCGGACGAAGTTAGGAAGTTAGCGGAGAGAACGAGAAACGCTACAGAGGGAATATCCCAGGTTATTGAGGAGTTTCGTATGCAAGTGGACAAAATGATAAAGCAAACCTTCCAGATAAGCCAAGAAATGGAAGTAGTAAGTAGCAAAACGGTAAGTTTTGAACAACTGTTCTTTGACATAGCCAACAGGTCGAACGTTATAGTGGAGAGGATATCTTACGGAAAAGATGCTGTGTTCTCAAATCTTGTAAAGATAGACCATATACTATACATGCAGAGAACTTACAAGAGTATAGAAAAGAAAGGTGTTACTGATGAAGTTAAGTTTGTAGAGGTAGATCACAAGAGCTGTAGGTTAGGAAAGTGCTACTACGAGGGTGAGTGTAAGGATACATTTGCGGGCACTAAAGCCTATGTGGAGCTCGAAGCTCCTCATATGAAGGTTCACGAGTCAGCAAGAAGAGCTGTACATCTTTCCCGATCAGATTGGAAGGATAAGGACGTGCAGAAGGAAATACTTGAGCATATGCGGGCATGCGAAGAAGCCAGCGCTAAAGTTATGGAACTAATGTCCAGGATGGTGGATGAAAAATACTCAAAAGCATAGTTTAAAATAAGTAATGAATGGTACATATAATGGGTTCAGACCAGCGCATCGTAAGGTGCGCCAGGGTATCTTTTGCCAAAGACGACCAGATAGACGTAAAGAGGGATAAGGGTTTACTGAGGTACCTCTACGAGCACAGGCACAGCTCTCCCTTCGAGCATGTCATTATTGCCTACGAAGCGGAAAAAGAGGAGTGGTTAAATCTTATCTCCTTGTGTGAAAACCCAACCTTTCAAGTCTACTACTCTGGTGGCTACATCTGGATGAACCTAAGGAATGCGATAAATGCTTTGGAGTTCTTGCCTAGCCAAATAGTCAATAGAATAAGAGAGAGACTACCGACCACTTACGCGGTTATAAATGGGCAAAGTTTGGAAAAGGTAGAATACACAAGAGACTACGCTTACGTTAAAGAAAGAGTAGAAACCTCTTCAGGCTGGATAGGTCTTGTAGACTCTTTGGAGCTTGGAACTTCTATGGACTACTACACCTTCGTGGTAGAGTGTCCCCTCTTTGTTGCTCGCCAGTGGCACAGGCACAGGTTTGGCTCTTACAACGAGGTGTCCCGTAGGTACGTGTCTTACAAACCACAGTTTTACATACCTCCTTACATAAGAAAACAGGCAAAGACCAACAAACAGGCCAGCCAAGACGAACCTGTAGAAGACTCTGATCTACTACTACAGAAGATAAATAACCTGATCCAAAAAGCTACAGAGCTTTACGAGGAGATTTTAGAAGATGAAGGAGCAAAGGAGCTTGCCAGAGGAGTGCTACCACAGTTTATGCTAACACGCTTTTACTGGACTGTACCCAGAATTAGCCTAGACAACTTCATAACACTGAGAAGTCACGAGGGAGCCCAAAAAGAGATAAGGGAGTTTGCACAGGCTCTAAAAGAGATGGTTGGATACAGGGGGACAGATAAGTTTAGGCTGTGAGGGGGGTAGGCCTTGTGGAGCTACTCGTCGCTATGTCTTTGGTACTGATCCTTGCCAGCTTTGGCTACAGATGGGCTCTCGTTTTACTGATGGAGGAGAGGCTAAAAGTTGCCAAAAACACTCTCATGGGAGACGTAAACAAGGTAAAACTATTTTCCGTCACAAAGGATAAGATGTGGGGCATCAGGGTAGAGAGGGACAGAAACTGCTACGTTATCTTTGAGGATGTGGACAGAAACTGCAGGTTAGGGTCTAGCTCCTTGGGTTCTGACGCATGCGTTTATTCAGGGACTCAGACCTTTCCAAACTGCGACGGATCCTTAGACTGCGTTAGGGTCATAAAACTTCCGGAAGGTGTCCTTACCTCCAGCGATGTGAGTGCAGTCTTTGACAGGAAAGGATACCCAAGGAATGCCATCTGCGGGCTAGGTCCCTTTAGTGTTAATTTGAAAAATTCGCTGGGTACTATCAGACGGGTCATCGTAGACAGGTACGGAAGGGTAAGGGAGGAAGGACCCACCCGTCAGTAGGCGAGCCTTCCCATTCTTCTGGCCAGCTCCTTAAGTCTTTCTATCCTCTTTTCGGTGGATGGGTGAGTGGAAAATAGCTCCCATATACCCTCGCCCTTAAGTGGGTTCTCGATAAACAGGTGTGCGGTTCCTTGGTTTACCTGTGCTGGTATGGAGTAGACGTAGTTGTGGATCTTCTCCAAAGCTCTAGCCAATGCTAATGGATCTCCTGAGATTTTTGCACCCGTTTCATCCGCTAAGTACTCCCTAGACCTAGATATCGCCATCTGTATTATGGTCGCTATGATGGGGGTTATTATGATGGTTGCTATGCTGGCTATGATGGATAGGGGGTTTTGGTTTTCCTCTTCTTCTCTGCCACCAAAAAGCAGTGAAAACTGCAAGAAGTTTATCAGGTAGGATATGGCTCCAGCTATGGTTGCAGCCATCGTTGCTACGAGCACGTCCCTGTTTTTTATATGACCTATCTCGTGGGCAAGGACTCCTCTGAGCTCGTCCCTGTCCAAAAGCTTAAGGATTCCTGCGGTTACCGCAACCACACCATCCGATGGACCCCTTCCCGTTGCAAAGGCGTTTGGCTGTTCCATGGGAATAAGGTATATCTTTGGCTTTGGTATATTTGCCCTGTTTGCCAGTTCCTCCACCATCTGATGAAGCCAAGGCGCCTCTTCGTAGGGTATCTCCCTAGCACCGTACATGGCCAGGACGATCTTGGAGGAGAAAAAGTAAGCCAAGAAGTTCATGATACCAGCAAGTATTAGGGCTATGAGCATACCCGTCTTGCCACCGATCAGGTTACCCACAAACAAAAACAAGCCCGTCAAAACTCCAAGCAACAAGACGCTCCTTATAGTCCAGCTCATGCTTTACCTCCTTACTCTGTGGCTTTCTATAAGATAATAAATATAATCTAAACCAGATAATAGGACTGTGATTTACGGCATAGCTTAGCTCCACTCTTTTCCAAACGCTTCCAGCGGTACGTTGGGCTCTGGGTTTATTTCATCACCAGCGGTTATGCCCCTTTTGAACCTCTCCATCCCCGCATAGGCTATCATCAGCGCATTGTCCGTAGATAGTCTTGGATGTGGTATATGTAATTCAAAGCCTATAGTTTCTGAAAGATTTTTAAACCTACTGCGCAGCTCCGAGTTGGCGGACACGCCCCCTACTACAACCAATCGCCTTATACCTGTAAGTTCCATGGCTTTGATAACCTTGTCTACTAAGACGTCAAGCACAGCACTTTGAAAGGACTTGGCAACGTCCTCCTTTCTGCAATCTTTATGCGATTCTATCAACTGTCTTACCGCCGTCTTTAGCCCGCTAAAGGACATGTTTAGGTTGTCTTCTTTTAGCATGGGTCTTGGAAGGTGGTAGATATCCCTTCCCTCTTTTGCCAGCCTGTCTATGATGGGACCACCTGGGTATCCAAGACCTAAAAGCCTAGCCACCTTGTCGTAACTCTCACCTACCGCGTCGTCCAAAGTCCCACCTAAAAACTCATACCTTCCAAAGTTCCAAACCACGTAAATGTCTGTATGACCACCTGACACGATGAGAGATAAAAAGGGGTACTCTACGGGCTTTTCCAAAAAGACTGAGTAGATGTGTCCCTCCAGATGGTGCACAGGAACCAAGGGCTTTCCTAAGTCATAGGCTATAGACTTGGCAAAGGCAACACCTACCACGAGGGAAGGTATTAAACCGGGTGTGAGCGTAAAGGAGATAAAGTCCAGTTTTTCCAAATTAAAGCAGGTGTCCTTTAGTAGCTTGTCCAAAAGGGGCAGAAGGTTTCTTGTGTGCTCCCTTGCTGCAAGGTCTGGCACCACACCACCAAATGGGGAGTGAACTCTTACCTGAGACAAAAGTACGTCTCCAATGGGACCTTCGCTCGAGTAAATGGCTAAAGCCGTCTCGTCGCAGGAGGTTTCTATGGCCAGTGTGTACATGCTAAAAACCAGCTACCCTTTTCATACCTTGACCTGTCTTGATAACCTCTATGGCTTTTTTGAGTTGTGGGTCCAGTTCCGGGATCAGAATAATTCCGTTGGAGTTGCCGCCTAACCTTCTCTTACGTATCTCCTCTTGAAGTTTTTCCTCATCTTCTTGGCTCATGACCACCTCTATATCCGGCTTTATACCCTCTTTGTGGATGAGCCGACCGTTAGGTGTGTAGTAGTAGGCTACTGTAAGCTTTATGGCCGAGCCATCCTCCAACGGTATAACGTTTTGAACAGAAGCCTTACCGAAGCTCTTCTCTCCTACCACTATGGCCCTCTTGTAATCTTGAAGGGCACCAGTTACTATCTCCGACGCACTGGCGGAACCTCTGTTTATAAGCACCACCAAAGGAATAGTGTCTGAAACCTTACGAACTCTTCCAGAAAGGTACCTGTTTGTATCACCGCTTCTGCCCTTGGTGTAGACTATCAGCTTACCCTCTGGAAGGAACAAGCTGGATACGTTTACCGCCTCTGTGAGCAGACCCCCAGGGTTGTTCCTAAGGTCTAGGATGATACCTTTAGCGCCTTTGGAAATGAATTCTCTGGCTAGCTTCTCTACATCTTTGCTTACACCTTCGTTAAACTGACTGAGCTTTATGTAGCCTATATCTTCTATCATGGTCCCTTTTACACTCTGTATCTTTATAAGGCTTCGCTCTATCTCAAACTTCAGAGGCTTTTCCACTCCCTTTCTTATTACGGATAGGTTTACCTTGGTACCCGGCTTACCCCTGATCCTCCTTACCACGTCCATTAAACTCATGTTAGAGGTGTCCTCGCCGTTTATCTCTATAATTACGTCTCCAGGCTTCAAACCTGCCCTGAAAGCGGGTGTGCCCTCGATGGGCGAGATAACTATAGGTCCTGCCACTT
>OFGS01000174.1_pt1 | contig 16753 bp, 17 predicted proteins | sample 1521851 | NCBI WGS metagenome assembly OFGS01 (sample SAMEA3142070, study PRJEB24117) | hot springs metagenome
GTCAATGGGGCATACAACATCATGAGAAAAGTATTCCCAAAGGCGTTTGCCAATGGGATAGTGGGTGTGGGGTTACACCCGATCCGAGTACATGTCGCTTAAACGACGTGGACGGATAAACAATTTTATTAAAATCTTTATCATTATTCTATGATTTTAATAAAATTGATAACCTGAATCGAAGGTATTAAATGCAGAGAAATACTATGATGAACTTGCTAAGCAACAAGAAAGACAGGCGCAGGAGTATTTAAAAAAGATTGGTCGGCATGCAAAAGTGAGCCTATCTTATGTGGAAAAACAACCGCTCAACATCTCCGTACAAGCGATGAATCATTTTCTTCGTATGCTTAGTAGCGATCCATTTTTGAACGAGTGTCCGGATTGGCTCGGAACGCGTGAAGTAGTCGAACAAGGGATTCGGTATGTGTACGAAACATCCCAAAGTAAAACAAATGACGGCCGAGATGTCGTGACTTTGCGAAAGATGAAAGAAGATGGAACGGTGATAGACATGCGGCAGTATGTTATTGAGGAAAATAAATTAAAGCGTATAAAGTAAAAAGCAGTCCATTGGCTTTGGACTGTTTTTATTATTTTTCAATAGGCTGAGATGATATTTGTAAATTGTTACTTTTTTTGTTGTTTATCTAACTACTCTATGTTACTATATAGTAGTACTCAATATTATTGATTACCAACGTTATTGAGTACATCGGAGGTGTTTTTTTGGATAATCTAAGCGAAATGTTGAAAGGGATTTTGGAAGGCATCGTCCTTGAGATTATAAGCCGCGGTGAAATATACGGTTATGAGATTACGAAAAAGCTGCACGCCTTAGGTTTCCAAGGGATTGCGGAGGCGACGGTCTATGCGTTGTTGTTACGGTTAGAAAAAAACAAGCTCGTACACATCACGAAAAAACCGTCAGATATGGGGCCGCCGAGAAAATTTTATACGTTAAACGAACGAGGATTTGAAGAACTAGCAGCTTTTTGGGCAAAATGGGATTTTCTAAGCGAGCGCATTCATCTGTTACGAACGAATGGAGGAGAGAAAAATGTTTAGTCACGAGATGAAAGAAAAAATAAAACAATTTGCGAAAGAGCAAGCGCCCTATTATTTAGAAGAAGCGGAGATGACGTATATGGAAAAGCTTCGTCGGAAAACAGGAGAAGCGAAAAGCAAAATGATGGCGAAGCTCGCTAAATTTAAAAGTCGCTCGGAAACAGCGATGGAAGCACAAAATGACATGATTCTTTACATGAGCGACTATATGAAAGATTTGATGGAACAAGGGTTGTCGGAACAAGAAGCATTTGAACGGGCGAAAGAAGAATTAAAGTTTCGGAGCGAAACGACAAAATCAGCCGATTTGCAGGAGCGAATTTTCGCGTACTATAACAACTTCGACCCTGCTGATTACGAAGCCATTGGGTTGTTTTACGGAGCGTTTGTTTTTTTAGGGCTTTCCATTGGCGCGCTTATTGGCTTTATCGGCAGCGGTGGTTGGGAGATGTTTTTATCTGGCGGATGGATTCGTACGCTCATCGGTGCGGTTGTCGGCGTTTTGATCGGAGTAGGAATGGGGCTGTTGAGCCATGCGGTAATTGTGTTGAAGCGAAAGAAGTAAGGGGAGAAGATGTAGGATGATGAGAAACATTAGAAAAAACAAAGATCTCGGCATTTATGGTTTAGCGGCAAAATGGTATGATCGCAACTCGCGAAAAAGCAGACTTACTGAAATGAAAGAATATGCGAATGAAGTGGCTTCACATGTGATGAAAGGTGCTCATATATTAGAAGTTGCCCCTGGCCCAGGCTATTTGTCCATTGAACTTGCCAAAAGAGGATTTCATGTGACAGCTATTGATATCAGTCCGGATTTTGTTGAAATCGCAACACAAAACGCTAAAGAAGCAAATGTTTCAGTGAATTTTATAGAAGGAAATGCAGCTCACTTGCCTTTTGAGGACAATCGTTTCGATTTTGTTGTTTGCACGGCGGCATTTAAAAACTTTAAAGAGCCTGTAAAAGCGTTATGTGAGATGCATCGAGTACTGAAAAAAGAAGGAACAGCGCTTATTATAGACATGAACCGTGAGGCGACAGATGAAGAGATTGAGCATGAAGTAAGCAAAATGAAAGGATTTGACAAGTATTTCGTAAAATTTTCGTTTAAGACCTTTTTAAAACAAGGAGCTTATACAAAAGAAGAATTTGAAACATTTATTAAAGAAACACCGTTTAAAAACTATGACATAAGAAAAGAAGGCATTGGACTATATGTGTATCTTTATAAATAGGAATTTTTCCAACCTGCTGCTTTTGGCAGGTTTTTTTTGGTTGTTCATATTCCGTTCATAAAAGCGTGTTACGATTGCCATGTACGAAGCGATAAGGAGGAAAGAATGATGCAGAGATTCAATAGTGATTGGGCGATTGAGGCGAATGGACTTGTGAAAATATTTGGCGATAATCGTGCAGTGGATGGCGTTGATTTACGGGTTCGGGCGGGTACGATTTACGGTGTGCTCGGACCAAACGGGGCGGGGAAAACGACGACGGTTAAGATGCTTGCGACGTTGTTGCGGCCAGATGGCGGTTCAGCGCGCATTTTTGGTTATGACGTCGTAAAAGAGCCGCAAATCGTTCGGCAATTGATTGGGGTCACTGGGCAATACGCCTCGGTCGATGAATCGCTCACTGCGCTGGAAAACTTAATCATTTTTTCTCGCTTGCTCGGGTTGAGCCGTACAGAGGCAAAACGTAAGGCAACGGAATTGTTAGAAGAATTCGGGTTGATGGAAGCGGCGAAACGTCCACTTAAGCACTTTTCCGGAGGCATGCGGCGCCGGCTTGACCTTGCGGCGAGCTTAATTGCTCAACCGCCGCTCATTTTCCTTGATGAGCCGACGACAGGATTGGATCCTCGCACACGCAATCAAATGTGGGAAACGATTCGCCGATTAGTCAACATGGGTTCAACCGTATTATTGACGACCCAATATTTACAGGAAGCAGATGAACTCGCCGATCGTATCGCTGTTATCGATCGTGGAAAAGTCGTGGCCGAAGGAACGGCAGATGAGCTAAAAACGTCGATTGGCAATTCATCGCTGCAATTAAAAATTGACAATCCACAACATTTAGAAATGGCACGTCAAACAGTAGAACGTGTGCTTCACGTTCGCGCCAATGTCTCGGTAGATACAGGAAAAATTACGGCACCGATGGCGGATGCTGACCGAGTAACCGATTTACTGATTGCACTTCGCGAAGCAAGCATCCAACTAGTAGAATTAAGCGTACAAAAACCGACGTTAGACGAAGTTTTTTTAGCTATTACAGGCCATGAAGTAAAAGGAGAGGAAAGTGCATGAATCATACGGTGAACCGCGAATTAAAAAACTATACAAGTTTTCGGCAAACGGTGCAACAAACATTGACGATGGCATATCGAAGTTTATTAAAGGTGCGGCGTACGCCAGAGCAATTATTTGACGTTACTTTCCAACCAATCATTTTCACATTGATGTTTACGTACATTTTTGGCGGAGCGATCGCTGGAAATGTGCATAACTACTTGCCAATGATTATCCCAGGCATCCTTGTGCAGACGTTAATTGGGGCTTCTGTCGCCTCCGGTGTCCAACTTCGCGATGATATGGACAAAGGCGTTTTCGATCGATTTAAGTCTTTGCCAATTGCTCGCATTGCACCGTTGGCAGGAGCTTTATTAGCTGATACGGTTCGCTATACCATCGCCACCGTGCTCACTTTTGCGATGGGGTTTCTTATCGGTTATCGCCCAGAAGGAGGGATTACGAGCGTTGCGTTCGCTGCTGTTTTTGCCATCGGATGCGCATGGGCCGTTAGCTGGATTTTCGCTTTCTTTGGCGTTACAGCACGCAATGCGGCGAGCGTACAGGGAATTTCTATGCTAGCCCTGTTTCCGCTCATGTTTCTTTCGAATGCGTTCGTTCCGGTAAAGACGATGCCCGATTGGCTACAATGGTTTGCGAACATTAACCCGATTTCACATATGATTACAGCCGTTCGCGAGTTGACGAATCACGGAACGATTGGTTCGGATTTTGCAATTTCGCTTCTTGGAGCTGCAGTCATTGTCGCCATCTTTGCACCTATTACGGTACGCGTCTATATGCGCCGAGCATAAATATCGTGCCCGTGCCCGAAACGGTGCACGATATTTTCCGATACAAGATTCGCATGCGATAGATGACAAAATGCGCTACAATGAAGATATAATTGGAAAAGAAAGGGGATAAGAATGCCGCAAGTGTTAATTGTCGATGATGACGCACATATTCGCGAGCTTGTCGGGCATTTTTTAAGCCTTGAAGGGTTTGAGATATACGAAGCAGCAACTGGAAAAGAAGCGCTCGCGGTATTGGAAAAGGTCAAAGTCGATTTAGTCGTATTGGATATTATGATGCCCGAAATGGATGGATGGGAGTTATGCCGCGAACTTCGCCAATATGACGATGTGCCAATTTTAATGTTGACGGCTAAAGGGGAAACGGCGCAAAAAGTAAAAGGATTTGAGCTAGGGGCAGATGATTATCTTGTCAAACCGTTTGACCCGCTCGAGCTTGTCGCGAGGGTCAAAGCGCTGCTCAAACGATACCGAATTGCGACGTCGCAAACGGTGCAAATGGGTGATTTATTGTTAAATCGCCAGACGTACGCATGCCGTTTAGGAGACGAAGAGATTTCCTTGCCTCCAAAAGAGTTCGAATTACTTTTTAAGCTCGCTAGCTACCCTGGAAAAACGTTTACTCGCGATGAACTCATTGAACAAATTTGGGGCTATGATTACGAAGGGGACGAACGAACGGTCGATGTGCATATTAAGCGGCTGCGCGAGCGGTTCGCTGATTGCCACGTATTTATCATTCGGACGATTCGTGGGCTAGGCTATCGGTTGGAGGTATGCAAATGAAGCGGCTTTCGTTTGTGCTGAAGTCCGTGTTGACGGTCATTGCTGTGATGGCGATGATTAGCCTCTTTTGGATTGCCACATATTTTATTACAGAAGCGATGTATGCCCGATTTGCCTGGCAGCCGCAGCCGTTAGTTCGACAAATCATCACATCCATCTCGGGCTTTTTTTTATTTGGCATTAGTATGAGCATCATCGGACTTTTCATGAGAAAGCGGGAAAGAGTGTTCTGGAAAAACTTGATGGATGCGATCAATCGAATCGCGAAAGGAGATTTTCACGTAAACCTCCGTGCGGACTGGGGCGAACGAAATCACCCATTTACAGAACTGGTCGAAGGGCTTAACGATATGGCCGCGAATTTGCGGGCGATGGAAGAAATGCGACAAGAATTTATCTCAAATGTCTCGCACGAAATTGGTTCGCCGCTTACTTCGATTCGTGGGTTTGCTCGGGCGTTAAAAAACGAAAATTTGCCTTACGAACAGCGAATGCATTATCTCGACATTATTGAAACGGAGTGCATCCGGCTGTCAAAGTTGAGCGATAATTTGTTGCGTTTGGCGATGTTAGACTCCGAGCGATACCCATTCCAACCGGTCTCCTATCGCCTAGATACACAATTACAATCGCTCATTCTCCATTGTGAGCCGCAGTGGATGGAAAAAGAAATAGAGATGCGTGTAACACTTGAGAAAGTAGTTATTACCGCAGATGAAGATTTGCTGAGCCAAGTGTGGTTGAACTTACTTCATAATGCGATAAAGTTTACGCCAACCGGTGGAACGATTACGGTTCAGCTTCAGCAACAAGACAACAACGCCATTGTTACCGTTTCAGACAATGGCCCAGGCATTGCCGAGGAAGATCAGCCACGTATTTTTGAACGCTTTTATAAAGCGGATAAATCGCGTAACCGTGCCGCTGGTGGCAGCGGGCTAGGGCTAGCCATTGCAGACAAGATTGTCAAGATGCACCGAGGAAACATTTCTGTCCGAAGCCAATTAGGACAAGGGACGGAATTTATTGTTCACCTGCCACTTTAGGTTTAGGTTAAAAGGTATTTTGCATTTTTTAGTTTAAAGACAGCGAGCGAATCACTCGCTGTCTTTTTGTATACTTAAAAAAAAGTGTAGATCCGTTGCAACATTTTTATTTATTCAGTTGTATATGAAGTGAAAGGAGGTCGTTTCTTTGTGCACAAAAGAGCAAATCCAGCGTGCTATGGATGAATATGGGAATATGGTGTTACGCCTCGCGTATATGTATATGAGGAATGAACACGATGCAGAAGATGTCTTTCAAGATGTGTTTATTAAACTATACGAACATATGGATCGGATACAAAGCGAAGAGCATATGAAGGCATGGTTGATTCGCGTTACTGCAAATGTATGTAAAAACAAATTAAAATGGTTTGCGTATCGAAAGGTTGATGTATATGAAGAATGGTTGCATTCTCCTGATGTTGGTGCCAACGATGACTTCGAAGTCATGTCAGCCGTCACATCGCTCCCGACAAAATATCGAGAGGTCGTGCATTTATTTTACTATGAAGGGTATCAAACGAAAGAAATTGCTGAGTTGTTGAAAAAGCGAGAAAGTACGGTTCGTTCGCTGTTAGCCCGTGCGAGAGAAATGTTAAAAAACAAACTGAAAGGGGAGTATGATTTTGCGTGAGCGATATAAAAAAGAGATGGAGCACATTGTCGTGACGAAAGAATTGAAAAATAAAGTCATTGAGCGGATTGAAAAAAGAGAAAAAGAACGGAAGCGAAAGTCGTTTCGACCAGCTTATATGACTTTAGTTGCTGCGAGTGTATTATTAGCTGTTAGTTTGTATCCACCTGCTAAAGAAGAAACGCAAGAAAAAATGGACATGATGATGGAACAAGAGAAAGGAGAGGATATGGTAAAAATGGAAGTGACTGATTCGTATGTAACTATTCATGACGTCACGTATGATTCAAACAAACAAAAGCTCCATTTCTCTGTAACAAATAAAAGCGATGGTGTCATTTCGTTCGGATATGCATATACAATTGAACGATACGATAACAAAAAACAGACATGGTTACCGACGACGTTAACGAATGATATCGCAGTGATTGAAGTTTTAGCATTAGTTGAAAAAGGACAAACGGTGAAGGATGTTATTGATTTTTCGTTGTTAAATCAACCGTTGGAAAATGGAAAATATCGCATCGTGCGTACGTATTATGCGGATACAGCTCATTTCATTGGTTATATTGAATTTGACGTCGCTGATCACAAGTTGTCGAACTTTCAAACGTATATGGAAGCAAAGCCGATTGAGACGAGCGAAACGAAAGATGTGAAACTAGCATGTGAAAAAGATCGCCACTTTTCTGTTTATAGTAGTCATAACGGACTTGTGTTAACGAGAACGAACCGTCAAGGGTTGCATATATACCCAATGTATGAAGGAAAAGAACAAGTGAATTTTTCGATGGAAGCAAGTGATGGAACGCTATTTACGGACAAAATGGCTGATGATGCGTTAACGATTTATGAAGCGGAGCAGCCTGTATCGTCTGATGAACAAATCATTGCTGAATCAATGCCACCTGATAGCGGACAGATCGAAGGCATGGAAGGATATGAAGGACCGAAAGTATTGTTTTTAAATAGAGAACGAGTGAACGTTGAGCCATCGATCGTGTATTGGGAACCGAATGAAGCAAGTAAAAAAGAGGAAGTCAAAGTGAAAGTGACTGTGATGAATGCGCGTAACAATGAACAAATAAACGTATTTTATGTCGTCATTGTTCGAAAAGGAGACGAATATGTGTTAAGTCACATTGAATAAACGAGGGGAGTCCCCTCGTTTATTTTGCTAAAAGGAGACGAATGCTAGAAATAGCTGCTTCATGCTCGAGTGAACGATGCGAAAGAAGAGTTAAAAGCTTTTCATGACTGTCAATTTTACTTTCTAGTTTTTTGACGATTTCATTTGTTTCAAGCACGGCTTGCTGGACAAGCGTAAAGTCTTGCTTCGTCGCCATATTGGCTTTGACTTCTTGAAGTTCTTGTTTTGTTGCCATATTGCCCTTGACTTCCTCAAATTCTTGTTTTGTTACCATACTAGCTTTGACTTCCTCCAGTTCTGCTTTGATTTCTGCAAGCTCTTGCTTCGTCGCCATGTTAGCTTCCATTTTGTTAAGCTTGTCCAAAATTTGTCGCAACGTATGCTCCATGAGTGGACCTCCTTTCGTTTAGAAGTGTAGAAAGGGAAACAGGTGACAGGCATGTACGGTGCTAGGAAGAGGTGTTTAGAATGTGTGGTAATGCGGATAAAGACTGTTTCCTGTATTTTATTATACACAATAGGCTCAAGAGGTGGAATATACTCTTTGTTGTGATTTTGTTGCTAGATGGTGTATTGTATAAACAGACAAGATGGCGGGGGGACTAACGTTGACAGCATTATGGACAGAGGCAGAACAATTTATCACGTTATGTTATACAGAACTAGGAAAAAACGATGATGAAATATATGAGCGGTTGCAACAAGTGAAGCGAGAAATTGAACAAACGGGAACGTATGAACATACGTATGAAGAGCTTGAACATGGGGCGCGCATGGCGTGGCGCAACAGCAATCGTTGTATCGGACGTTTATTTTGGCAAACGCTTCATGTGTTTGATGCACGTGCGGTAGAGAGAGAAGAAGATATTGCAGAGTGGCTATTCCATCACATTGCTTTTGCGACAAACGAGGGGAAAATTCGTCCGACTATTACTATTTTTCGTCCTGAACGTGTTCGTATTTGGAATCATCAGTTAATTCGTTATGCCGGTTATGAAACAGAGCATGGAATCATTGGAGATTCCTCATCCGTTTCGTTTACGAAAGCATGCGAGCAGTTAGGATGGAGAGGAGAACGGACGCATTTTGATATTTTACCTCTCGTCATCCAAGTAGATGGTCGCGAGCCGAAGTTGTTTCCGATTCCGAAAGATATTGTACTTGAAGTGCCAATTGAACATCCGAAGTTTGCGTGGTTCCATGATTTACAGTTAAAATGGTACGCTGTGCCGATTATTTCAGATATGTGTTTAGAGATCGGTGGGATACAGTATACGGCTGCCCCGTTTAATGGTTGGTACATGGGGACAGAAATTGGTGCGCGCAATTTCGCGGATGATTACCGATATAATATGCTTCCGAAAATTGCTTCATGCATGGGCCTTGATACATCGAGAAATAGCACACTATGGAAAGATCAAGCGCTTGTTGAATTAAATATAGCAGTTTTATATTCGTATAAAAAAGCAGGAGTAAGCATTGTTGATCACCATACAGCCGCTCAGCAGTTTAAGCGTTTTGAACAACAAGAACAAGAAGCAGGAAGGAAAGTAACGGGCAGTTGGACGTGGCTCATTCCTCCGCTTTCCCCAGCGACGACGCACATTTTTCACCAATATTATGATAATACAATTGTAAAACCGAATTATTTTTACCAACAACGTCCTTATGAATGACACCGCGCTATTCACGCGGTGTTTTTTGTAAGAATATATTCCTAATTTTCAGAATAATATTTACTATCTTCTTATTTTTTTGATATAGTTATAGAAAAAAGGAAAAAGGGGGAGGCTTGATTGGATTTTATTGAGCAACTCAAAATGGAAGAAATGAGGAAGAAAAACTTTTTTCTGTTTCTCATTTATACGTTTAGTGCGTTAACAGGCTTGATTGGACTTATTTTGATCGGGGAGAAATTAGAGAAGATTTCCATTTATGGAGGAAGTCTTCTACTTAATGTGCTCGTTTATATCGTGTTAAAAAAAATAAAAAAGCATGAGCACATATATCCGTACTTTATTATTTTTATATTATTTTCTGCGACGTTAGGCAGCTTGTTTACGACAGGGGGAAGTTTAGGGACAATCGCTCTCGCTTTTTGTTTAGTCGTGTTGTCGGTGTTACATTTGTATCGCGTGTTGTTTATAACGGGAATGTTGCTCGGAACGATTATTTTAGTTGTTAGTGCACTTGTCCCTTCTCCGTTTCAACACGTGTTTCAAAAAACTGGGCATACTGTTTTTATCGTTTATGTCATGATCGGTATCGCACTTTCTGTTTTATTGTATTTAAGCCGTAAGCAGTTTCATCAACTTGTTGAACATGTCGGACAGACGCATGATGAAAAAGAAAAGCAAAGCGCAAAAAGGTATGAACTTGAACAACAATTAAGGTGCATTATTGAAAATGTAGAGCATATTCATCAAAAGGTACTTCAAAATGTACAATCGCAAGAAGAAATGAAAGAAGCGATTCGGCAAGCTGCGGTGGCAGGTCAAGCACAAAGTGAACAAGTCATTGATATTCATGATGAAGTAGCAGAAGCGAAAACGATGAGTGAACGAATTTACGAAACTTCTAAACAATTAAAGGAACATTCAGCACAATCAAGTGAAATGGCGCAGGCTGGTATACAAAAGATGCATCTTTTACTAACACATACAGCAAAGTTCCATGAGACGATTCATGCGACGAGAACGACATTAAATGCATTAACGAGTAAAATTGCAAATACAAATGAGTTAACGAAACAAATTAAACAAATTACAAATCAAACGAATTTATTAGCATTAAATGCAACAATTGAAGCAGCGCGAGCAGGGGAGTATGGGAAAGGATTTGCGGTCGTTGCAGAAGAAATTCGAAAGTTGGCCGTATTAACGGAAGAAACGACACAACAAATCGTTTGTAATTTGGTAGAAGTAAACGAAAGTAACAATGAGCTGTTAGAACGGATGGATGAAACGAGTGAACAATTAACGAAAAATGAATCATTGACGGATGAAGTGAATGTATATTTTGAACGATTGTATCAGTCGTTAACTTATTTGCAAGAACAACTTTCTCACTTTTTTATCATTAGCGAGAAGTTAGAGAAACAAGGAGAAAAAATGGATCGTTCGATTAGCGATTTTTCTGTTTTCATTCAACAATCGAGTGCAGCGCTTGAAGAAGTAAGTGCAACAGTAGAACACTTAAAAGATGCGAATGAAAAAATGGCGGCATATGTGACAGAAACTGCCCATCGTGCCGCAATCATTCAACAACAAATGGTATAGGAGAACAGCACCCCTAGATCACTTAGGGGTGCTTCTTTAATGAAATTTATGATAGCTTTTCCCTTGTTTCGAGAAAATCGTTCCACATTGTAATGAATAAGTCAATCAATCTCGGATCGAATTGTTTTCCACGACCATCAAGTAAAATCTCTTTTACTTTTTCTGGAGGAAAAGCGTCCTTGTAAATGCGTTTAGACAACAAGGCATCGAATACATCAACAATGGCGACAATTCGTCCTTCTAGCGGAATTTCTTCTCCTTTTAATCCGTTTGGATATCCTTGTCCATTCCACCATTCATGGTGGGTTTGTGCAATGTTTGCGGCCATTTGAATGACAGGTAAATCGAGATTAGCTAAAATTTGATGGCCGATGAGCACGTGCGTCTTCATCGATTCCCATTCTTCTTTTGTCAATTTTCCTGGTTTGTTTAAGATGTAATCAGGGATACCAACTTTTCCGATGTCATGAAATTTCGCTGCAATTTGAATATCAGCCACAAATTGTTCGTCACATCCAGCAAGACGAGCAAGCATGCTGGAAAGAATACCGATGCGATGCACATGATTTTTCGTATCATCATCGCGATATTCAGCTAGTTGAAGCAATCGTTCAAGCGTATCAAACATCACTTTTGCCTCTTTTGTGACATCTTGAATGACGAGAAGGGCACGAGCTAGCTCAAAAATTTTATTTTGTGGCAAAAGCCGAACCTTATAATAATGGGGCCCACTTTCGTTTTCAAATGTGGCAAGCATTGGTTCGGACTTTTCTTCCAGCGCTGGACAGCCTGAACAAGGGACGGTACGTTGATGAAATAACTCGTAACAACGACGTCCAATCGGATGCTCTCCTTCTATGCCGATGTGATGCAACAATCGTTTCGTTTTCTCATCAATCCACGTAATACGTCCAAAATCGATGGTGCTAATTTCGTAGGCATAAATATCAAGAAAATCGAAATCGCGTAAAAATAAGTATGGTCGAATAATTTCTTGCATAATTGAAAGTGTAAATTTCGTAAATCGCTCGAACGAGTGAATATATTGAACGACATGTGGGTCATGCAAATATTCTTTTGTTAAAAACACCTTTTTTATCGCTTCACAAATGGATTCGGTTGTAATATGGAAAAAGCTTTCATGATATTTTTGATCGATAATTAATCGACTCCAGTCGCGGATGATTCGAAAGTATACTTCAGTGTCATAGTAAATTTTTTCTTGGAAAAATTGCAACAAAAAGTTTTTAACATAATGAAAAAACTTCTCACGCTCAAAAAAGTTGTATGAATACTCTTCCCATAGCCGTTGTGAAAACGATTGGCGAAATGCGTCCATAATCGCATCGATGCGAAACGAAATATAGCCGCTAAATTGATCAAGATGTTGTAAATCTTGTTCTGTAAATCCGTTCACTTGTTGTAGTTTGTGCAACTCATAGCGAAGTGGATGAGCCGCTTTTTCGATTTCAGCCATTTCATATGCTTCAAGGGTAAGCTGCATGTCAAATGAAAATAATGCATGGATCGCTAATAAAACGTTGATCGTCTCATCCGACAAAACGGGAGAGATATGTTTATAAATGATTTCAATATATTTTGTATACGTAGCTAAATACCATTTTAAATCCAGTCCGATTTCGGAGTGCACTTTGCCGATATTGTATCGCTTTTGAATATACGTATCATCAATGATTCCTGCAAAACATTCATTTAAATACGTGATTTGTGTTTTTTTCAATCGTCTTAATGTCGAATGTTCTTCAATTAACTTGCGTAAAGAAGGGATAGATAATATCTCTTTATATAAATCTTCCACAATCCCTTTGACTAACGGTTGTAATACATTGCGATGATTGTAAATGGATTGTAGCTTTTCTTCTGTTACCCCTGTATAACGTAGCTGTTGAAGTCGCTTTTTGTCTGTTACTTGTATATGTTTCATCCCCCAAATTCTCCCCTTTATTATATATGAGCAGCTTGAACTTGTTTCACAACTTTTTCAAACGGAACAGGCGGACTAAAGAAGTAACCTTGCATTTTGTCGCAATGAGTTGATTGTAAAAATGAAACGTGTTGATCTGTTTCTACTCCTTCAGCGACAATATGCAAATGCAAGCGATGGGCAAGTGCAATAATGGCTTCGGTTAATTTTGCAGTATGTTCGTTTGTAATGACTTCGAAAATAAACGATTTGTCAATTTTAAGTGTATCGACAGAAATATGGCGCAAATAACCGATTGATGAATAACCGCTACCGAAATCGTCAATTGCGATGCGAATTCCCATTTGTTTTAGTGCACGAATTGTTTCGATGACTTGCTTTTCATCGCTTAACGCAATGTTTTCTGTAATTTCTAATTCAATATGGTTTGGTTGTAAATTCGCTTTCTCTAATAATTGTTGTACAAAAAAAAGAAATTGCTCATTTTTTAATTGACGGAGCGATAAGTTAATGCTGACGTATACGTGAGTCATACTTTGTTCATGTAGTCGTTTTAAATCAAAAACAGCTGTTTGGAAAATATATTCTCCAAGCGGAATAATAAAACCATCCTCTTCGGCGATGCTAATAAATTCATTTGGTGGAACGAAACCAAGTTCTTCATCGTTCCAGCGAGCGAGCGCTTCCATTCCAACCAGTTGATTTTTGTTCATGTCGATAATTGGTTGATAATATACAGCAATGGCACGTTGCTCTAAAGCGACGTGTAATCGTTGGCGAATGAGTGATTTGCGGATGCGCTCTTGTTCAAACGTTGGATCGTACATCGCCCATTGATTTTTTCCTTTTTTCTTTGCCTCGTACATTGCCATATCCGCATGTTGAATCAAAGTCATTTCATCTTCCCCATCTGTTGGGTATACGCTCACGCCGAGACTTGTTGTAATAAATAATTCTTTTTGACGAATGAAAAAAGGTTCACCAAGTATATCAATCATTTGTTGTGCCACTTGTTCAAATGAAGGAACATCAGCAACAATGACCGCAAATTCATCGCCCCCAAGGCGAGCGACAAAATGATCGTGCAAATGGCTTAATCGTTTCGCCACCAATTGCAACAAAAAATCGCCAGCCGCGTGACCGAGTGAGTCGTTAATGTTTTTAAAGTTATCTAAATCAAGGAAAAAAAGCGCCACAGTTTCGTTTTTTTCTTTCGCTATTTTCAAACGTTCACGAAGTGTATCAATAAAATAGCGTCGATTTGGTAAATTTGTTAGCTCATCAAATAAAGCTTGCTTTCTCAGTTGTTCTCTACTTTTAGCGAGCGCTTGCTCGGCGCGTTCTCTTGCTTGAAACGGTTCTTTAAACGATGCTAAATATAACCCGCGTAAAAAATAAGAAAAGCCGATCACTTTATATACGTGTCCGAATACATTTAACACATCATAAACGTGACGATATAACGTAAAAATAAGCTCGCTTAAAAATAAAAAGACGAAACCGATGATGACATCAAGCGTTGGCGCTAGCCGTTTTTCTTTATAGTGTCGAATGAGTGAAACGATCGTGATGATGTGTAATGTTGTGACGACGTACTCTACTCCGTTTTTTAGTGGAGTTGTTCCTAGTCCTTCAACGACAAGCGGTGGCAAGGAATCTGCAAAATGAACGATACTCATTGACACAATTCCTACATATAGTAAAGGAACAAAGAAACCGAGCAGCTTCTCGTTTTGTTGAATCGGTCCATCAGGAAGTAAAAAAGCGAGCAATAAAAAGACTGCTTGTGTGAGCCGAGCAGCTAGCCAAAAAGAAGTTGCAAGTTGAACGGAACTATCCGCAAACACAATGCCCGGCATTTCTTTATATGTAAGCGCATGCAATAAATCGAGGCAGCCGACGGCTAAAAAAGTTGTCGCAATGCGCAATCGACGGCGCGATAACGCTTGCGGAAACGAAATCCATCCTTGAAATGCAATAGCCATCGCAACTGTAATGCTGAAAAACTCAAGCAATGTATGAAGCGATAAAAAGTGATTTTGTTTAAATGTCATTGTTAGCGCTGAACTAAACAGCAAAATGGCAATGAAACAAATGAAGGCCAACGAGATCACCATTATTGACCATTTCTCTTTTTTTGTCATCGATGTTATGTCCCTCCATCATCCCCATGTTACATACATTATATATCGGAAAAATAGGAGAGGAAATGAAAAAATAATGAAAAAAAAAGCAGGGAGAGTCCCCCTGCTTTGTTGTCGAGAGCAAGCACTTCGCGTCGAAAAGACGTTCGGCATGAAGTGCTTGCCTTCGCTTTATAAACGTTTTGCTCCAACAAAACGTTGTTTCCAATAAGATTGATGAATAGAGTCTATTTTGACCCCTTTTGACGATGTAGAATGGATCATACGTCCGTTGCCAATATAGATTGCAACGTGAGAAATCCCTTTATGTTTCGATGTTTTAAAAAACAGCAAATCCCCCGGTGCTAATTGTTTGAGGGAAACAGGCTTTCCGACTCCATACATCGCTCCTGAAGAACGAGGAAGCGAAACGCCTACTTTTTTGTATGTATAGCTAACAAAACCAGAGCAATCAAACCCTTTTGGTGTCGTTCCTCCTGCACGATACGGTGTACCAATCACTTTATGCGCTTCAGCGATGAGCGTATTTGCCGAAAACGCAGCTTCTGTTTTGAAAGGGTTTGCAAAAAAAGTGAAACTTAGTAACATGAAGAGAGCGGCAGTGGCTAGAGACTTTTTCATTGCTTGAACCTCCAAAAGACTTGTTCCGTCGACGAATACATTATAGCAAAAAAGATGTCGAAAAATTGTTACATAGCCATTAAATTATGTTACAAATACATTACAACGGTCGGTTTTTGTAAAAATAAAGAGAGAATTTAACATATATGTCGGAATAGAAAAGTTGAATGTAGACGAGCTTCGCGATAAGATAGGGGAGAAATATATTGAAGAAGGGGAACTTAAATGGGTGATTGGATGATTTCTTCAGAAGCGATTGTCGCTTTGTTAAAAATTATTGCGATTGACATTATTCTATCTGGAGACAATGCGATTGTCATTGCGATGGCTACACGGCGATTGCCGGAAAAACAACGCAATCGGGCTATTTTATTCGGTACTGCTGGCGCGGTCATTTTGCGCATATTGTTTGCGGCTATTATCGTCTTTTTATTGCAAATTCCGTTTGTTCATTTTATTGGGGGATTATTGTTGCTTTGGATTGCGTATAAAGTGCTTGTGAATGAGGAAGAAGAAGCGAATGTGCAAGCGGCCGACCGTTTATGGAAAGCGATTTGGACGATTATTGTAGCCGATGCTGTCATGAGCTTAGATAATGTTGTGGCGATTGCCGGAGCATCAGGGGGGCATATTGGTATGATCGCTTTCGGTGTCGCAATCAGTATTCCGATTATGATTTTTGGGTCGAAGGCGATTGTGTTGGCGATGGAGAAATATAAATGGATTCCGTATGTTGGATCAGGTATTTTAGCGTGGACCGCGGGGGAGATGTTATTAAAGGATGAACAAATCAAAAAATGGATTGCTTTTCCGCACGGTTCGCAATCGCTCGTATTTCTTATTGTTGTGACAGCTTCTATTTTACTAGCGGGATATGTAAAAAATAAAAAAATAGATAAACAAAAAATCGCATAAAAATTTTATGAACATATGTATAAAACAAAAAAGAACGGTCATAATGAATAATGC
>OFGS01000175.1_pt1 | contig 16726 bp, 15 predicted proteins | sample 1521851 | NCBI WGS metagenome assembly OFGS01 (sample SAMEA3142070, study PRJEB24117) | hot springs metagenome
ACTCTTTATGCAAGTATAGATGTGGCGTTTGAGCATGCACAGTTTTTCACATCGCTTCCCCATATACGCCCAAAGTACGTTCATGCTGAGCCGTTATCGCTTATTGATCAACTCAAGTATGAAAAACAATGGCTTAACGTATACGTTTCCCCTCATCCCGTTGAATCATTTTCACATTTTTATTCGATATGGGGAGCAAAACGAATGTATGAGTGGGAAAAGGAAGAGTCGAATTACGGTAAAGTGATCGCATACGTTGAGGAGGTGACGAAAAAGCGGACAAAAAAGGGAGAAGAGATGGCGTTTCTTACAATTTGTGACGATAGCGATGAATGGCATGCTATTGTATTTCCAGCAAGCTACCGGCGTTTTCATTCTATATTGCAACAAGGAACGGTGTTGTATATGGAAGGGAAAATAGAGAAAAGGATGAATGGTTGGCATTTGATTGTGCAACAACTGAGGAAGCCAGAGTGTGTATACGTGAAAATTGACGAACAACATGCATCACCGATCGTGTTGCAACAGTTAAAAAACGTGTTAACGACTTATCGTGGGCATGTACCTGTTGTTTTGTATTATGAGGCGGAGGGGAAAAAAGTACAGCTTTCCCACGAATATGCCGTTTCCCCACAAGATGAATGCATCCAACAGTTGACGGCATTGCTTGGAAACGGGAACGTTGTCGTGAAATAAAAAAGCTTTACTATTTTTCATTTTTATTATATTTTTATAGAAGTTAAGTGGTCAGACCAGTTGTCGGCTACTTTTTAGGGAGGAAGATGTCGTGTCGTTGTTTGAAGAAGCGCTTCGTATGCATGAACGTTATCAAGGAAAGCTAGAAGTGAAAGCGAAAGTGCCGTTAAGAAACGCCTATGATTTAAGTTTGGCGTATTCTCCCGGTGTCGCAGAACCGTGCAAAGCCATTCATCACGAACCGATCAAAATATACGATTATACATTAAAAGCGAACACGGTAGCTGTTGTATCGAATGGAAGTGCAGTATTAGGACTTGGGAATATTGGAGCGGAAGCAGCATTGCCGGTTATGGAAGGAAAAGCTGTGCTTTTTAAAAGTTTTGCCGGGGTTGATGCCTTTCCAATTTGTTTAAATACATCAGATGTGGAACAAATCATCCAAACAGTGAAACTGCTTGAGCCGACGTTCGGTGGTATTAACTTAGAAGATATTGCTGCTCCACATTGTTTTATTATCGAAGAGCGATTAAAAGAAGAAATGAACATTCCTGTCTTTCACGATGACCAACATGGGACAGCGATTGTGACTGTTGCTGGTTTAGTTAATGCATTAAAGTTAGTAAATAAAAAGGTGGAAGATATTCAAGTCGTGATTAACGGAGCAGGTGCGGCAGGCATTGCGATCATGAAGTTGCTTCGTTGTTATGGGGTCAAACATATGATTATGTGCGATTCAAAAGGGGCCATTTATGAGGGGCGTCCGTACGGAATGAATGACATCAAACATGAAATTGCGCAATGGACAAACGTGGAGAAAAAATCAGGGACGTTACAAGAAGTAATTGTTGGTGCGGATGTATTTATTGGTGTGTCTGTTGCAGGAGCATTGACAGCTGGCATGGTTGAAACGATGAATCGGGATGCAATCATTTTTGCGATGGCAAACCCGACGCCAGAAATTATGCCTGAAGAGGCGCTACAAGCAGGAGCGACGGTTGTTGGAACAGGACGATCTGACTACCCAAATCAAGTAAATAACGTTTTAGCGTTTCCGGGCATGTTTAGAGGGGCGCTTGACGTGCGTGCAAAACAAATTAATGAACAAATGAAAATCGCGGCCGTTGAAGCGATTGCTAACTTAATTACAGAAGACGAATTGCGCGCCGATTATGTCATTCCAGCTCCGTTTGATCCTCGTGTTGCTCCGGCAGTCGCCGCTGCTGTGGCGAAGGCGGCAATCGAAACGGGGGTCGCACAAACGATTGTCGATCCAAAAGAGATAGAAAAACGAACACGACAATCAGTAGCCATTGCAGGTGAGGGCAACGATGACGACTTCTAAAGTGTACATTGAAACATTTTGGCAAATTCATCGCATGATTGAGGAAGCGGGGCTCCAACCAGGGGACCGACTTCCTTCCGAACGGGAGTTAGCTGAAAGACTACAAGTTGGACGTTCTTCTGTTCGCGAAGCACTAAGGGCGTTAGAACTGCTTGGACTCATTGAAACGCGTCGCGGAGAAGGGACGTTTATGAAGCCGTTCGGTGAACATCAGCTCATTCAACTCCTCGGTTCGTTTATTTTACAAGGAAATCGGGAAAAACGAGATTTAGTTGAAACAAAATTGTTGATCGAGCGAACGTGCCTACAGCTTGCTTGCGAACGAATGACAGAGGAGAAGTTCGAGCACATTGCTCAAGCGGAACACACGTATCATATGTTTTTTTTACGAATTGTGGAAGCGACAGATAATTATTTATTGCTGCGCATTTGGCTCGTATTAAACGACTTTTTTGAGCACGTATATACAATAGATGTCCCTTCCGAGTTTTATGACGAAATGTCGCAGGCGCTACAAAAAAGATGTTGCGTAGAAGCAATGGCCGTTTATGAGCGATATGTGATGCAAAATATGTCGAAAGACAAATGACACAATATGACAAACAAAGTTGTCTCCATTCGGTAAAGTAGAAATGGACGAAGTAAGGGAGGGAAACATGTGCTAAAAGATTTGTTTTCTAAAAAGAAGAAATATGCGACCATTCCGTCTGAGCAAGCGAAGCAAGATGTACCAGAAGGCATTATGACAAAATGTCCGAAATGCAAAAAAATTATGTATACGAAAGAGCTAGTGAAGAACTTACGCGTTTGTATATCGTGCGGCTATCATCATCCGATGTCTGCTCCTGAACGTATTGCGTGCTTATTAGATGAAGGAACGTTTTGTGAATATGACCGTCACCTTCTTTCTAAAAACCCGCTCGACTTCCCGCAATATATGGAAAAGATTGAGGAAGATCGTGAGAAAACGAAGCTAAATGAGGCGGTTGTGACAGGAGAAGGAACGATCAACGGCTTTCCTGTCGTTGTTGCCGTGATGGATTCACGATTTCGTATGGGAAGCATGGGATCGGTCGTTGGAGAAAAAATTGCTCGCGCCATTGAACGGGCGATGGAGAAATCCGTTCCTTTCATTATTTTTACCGCTTCGGGTGGGGCGCGTATGCAAGAAGGTGTGTTAAGTTTAATGCAAATGGCAAAAACAAGTGCAGCATTAAAACTGTTTAGCGAACAAGGTGGGTTAATTATTTCCGTCATGACTCATCCGACGACCGGGGGGGTGTCGGCGAGTTTCGCTTCGCTCGGAGATTATAATTTCGCTGAACCGGGGGCGCTCATCGGTTTTGCGGGGCGACGCGTCATTGAACAAACGGTTCGCGAAGAACTGCCAGATGATTTTCAAACAGCGGAATTTTTATTGAAACATGGACAATTAGATGCTGTTATTCCGCGTCATGAATTAAAAGACACATTAACAAATGTATTAGACATTCACCAAGCGCGAGGTGGGGACGAATGGCGTACGAACTAGAATTTGAAAAGCCGCTTGTAGAACTGCGAAAAAAAATTAGTGAGTTAAAAGAGTTTACGAAACATCGCGATGTCGATTTTTCAGATGAAATTAATAAACTAGAAGCGCGTCTTGAAAAGCTTGAACATGATATTTATGCTAATTTAAGTGCGTGGGATCGCGTACAAATTGCGCGTCATCCAAATCGGCCAACAACGCTCGATTATATTGAGCGGCTGTTTACAAATTTTTTCGAATGTCACGGAGACCGTTGCTTCGCGGATGATGAAGCGATTGTAGGAGGAATTGCTAAATATCGCGGATTGCCTGTGACGGTAATCGGCCATCAGCGCGGGAAAGATACAAAAGAAAATATTCGCCGTAATTTTGGTATGCCTCATCCCGAAGGATATCGAAAAGCGCTCCGTTTAATGAAACAAGCGGAGAAATTTGGGCGCCCCATTATTTGTTTCATTGATACGAAAGGAGCATATCCGGGGAAAGCAGCAGAAGAACGAGGACAAAGTGAAGCGATTGCTCGCAACTTATTTGAAATGGCAGGCTTAACTGTTCCTGTCGTATGCATCGTGATCGGTGAAGGAGGAAGCGGTGGTGCGCTTGCTCTTGGTGTCGGCAACTATGTTCATATGCTTGAAAATTCGACGTATTCCGTCATCTCGCCGGAAGGAGCGGCCGCAATTTTATGGAAAGATGCTTCCCTTGCAAAAAAAGCTGCTGAAACGATGAAAATTACAGCAAAAGATTTAAAACAGCTCGGCGTCATTGATGAGATCGTTCCAGAAGTGCGTGGAGGGGCACACCGAAATGTCGATGAGCAAGCGAAATACATTGACGATGTGCTACAACGTTCATTGCGTCAATTGCTTCCATTAAGCGCTGAACAACTGATTGCGCAACGATATGAAAAATATAAACAGATTGGCGATTTTATTGAATCTCAACAACACGTATCGGTTATGTAAAAAGGTCATCATCGGATGGCCTTTTTACATGAAATAAATGATTTTGGGCAAACTTGTTGTAGTGAAAAAAATCAACGTTTTGTGAAACATTTCATTATGTATTGTGTTCCATATACCTTCATGTTATCTTAAAGTAAGAGGTCATACTTCTTATTTTATTTTTTTAAAGAGGTGAAGAGCGATGAAAAGAATTGGTGTGCTTACGAGCGGTGGCGATTCGCCAGGAATGAATGCCGCTATTCGTGCGGTTGTTCGGAAAGCGATTTACCACGGCTTAGAAGTGTACGGCATTTATCACGGATATGCTGGATTGATTGCCGGGAATATAAAGAAGCTTGAGATTGGCGATGTTGGCGACATTATTCATCGCGGCGGAACGATGTTATATACTGCCCGCTGTCCAGAATTCAAAACGTTGGAAGGACAGTTAAAAGGAATTGAGCAGTTGAAAAAACACGGTATTGAGGGGCTTGTTGTCATTGGTGGCGACGGTTCATACCAAGGGGCGAAAAAATTAACAGAGCACGGCTATCCTTGTGTTGGTGTGCCGGGAACGATTGATAATGACATTCCTGGAACAGATTTTACGATCGGATTTGACACAGCATTGAATACAGTGATTGACGCGATTGATAAAATTCGTGATACAGCGACATCTCATGAACGTACATACGTTATCGAAGTCATGGGGCGTCACGCTGGTGATATTGCTCTTTGGGCAGGACTTGCTGGCGGTGCGGAAAGCATTTTAATTCCAGAAGCTGATTATGATATGGATGAAATTGTTGCTCGTCTGAAACGCGGACATGAGCGCGGTAAAAAGCATAGTATTATCATCGTTGCAGAAGGGGTTGGCAGCGGTGTTGATTTTGGTAAACGCATTGAAGAAGCAACAGGATTTGAAACGCGTGTAACTGTGCTAGGGCACGTACAGCGCGGCGGATCACCGACAGCGTTTGACCGTGTGCTTGCTAGCCGTTTAGGTGCGCGCGCGGTAGAATTGTTGCTTGAAGGAAAAGGTGGACGTTGCGTTGGCATCCAAGATAATCATCTCGTCGACCACGACATCATTGAAGCGTTAGCACAAAAACATACAGTTGACCAAAAAATGTACCAGCTATCAAAAGAACTTTCAATTTAGTGGTTATTTATGGTATCGTTTCCATATGCAAAGTGTAGGAGGGTATTTATGCGCAAAACGAAAATTGTTTGTACGATCGGTCCAGCGAGCGAAAGTGTAGAAAAGCTTGTGCAGCTCATTGAAGCAGGTATGAATGTCGCCCGCCTCAACTTCTCACACGGAAGTCATGAAGAACATGCAGCGCGCATTCGCAACATTCGCGAAGCATCGAGAATGACTGGAAAAACGGTTGCAATTTTATTGGATACGAAAGGTCCAGAAATTCGTACACATGACATGGAAAATGGCGCAATTGAGTTAAAAGCGGGCTCTGAGGTCACTATTTCGATGACAGAAGTGCTCGGTACGCCGGAAAAATTTTCGATTACGTATGAAGGGCTAATTGACGATGTGCATGTCGGCTCAACGATTTTATTGGACGATGGTTTAATTGGTTTAGAAGTATTAGCTGTTGATAAAGAAGCGAAAGAAATTAAAACAAAAGTGTTAAACGGCGGCGTATTGAAAAATAAAAAAGGTGTAAACGTTCCAGGCGTGAAAGTGAAATTGCCAGGCATTACAGAAAAAGATGCAGCCGACATTCGCTTCGGTATCGAACAAGGTATTGATTTTATTGCTGCATCATTTGTTCGTCGCGCTTCAGATGTGCTCGAAATTCGGGAATTGCTTGAGGCGCATGACGCGTTACACATTCAAATCATCCCGAAAATTGAGAACCAAGAAGGCGTAGACAATATCGATGAAATTTTAGAAGTAGCAGACGGTTTAATGGTTGCTCGCGGTGACTTAGGCGTCGAAATTCCAGCGGAAGAAGTGCCTCTCGTCCAAAAAGAGCTAATTAAAAAATGCAATGCGCTTGGAAAACCTGTTATTACAGCGACACAAATGCTTGATTCCATGCAACGAAATCCACGTCCAACCCGCGCTGAGGCGAGCGATGTAGCGAACGCCATTTTTGACGGAACAGATGCGATTATGCTTTCTGGCGAAACGGCAGCAGGCGCTTATCCAGTCGAGGCGGTACAAACGATGCATCGCATCGCTTTACGTACAGAACAAGCGTTGCAATACCGCGACTTATTATCAAAACGAAGCAAACAAAGCGGCACAACGATTACAGATGCGATTGGACAATCGGTTGCCCATACAGCGTTAAATTTAGATGTCGCAGCGATTGTGACGCCGACAGTGAGCGGTCATACGGCGCGTATGATTTCGAAATATCGCCCAAAAGCGCCAATTATTGCGGTGACATCTGATGAAGCAGTGTCTCGGAAATTAGCGCTCGTTTGGGGCGTTTATCCACGCGTTGCCCAACATGCAACGTCGACAGACGAAATGCTCGATATTGCTGTTGAGGCTGCTCTTGGCACAGGCATCGTCAAACATGGTGATCTCGTTGTCATTACTGCGGGAGTACCAGTTGGGGAAACGGGCTCAACGAACTTAATGAAAGTTCATATGATCGGTGATATGATTGCAAAAGGCCAAGGCATCGGTCGTAAATCAGCATTTGGAAAAGCGGTTGTAGCGAAAACTGCTCAAGAAGCACTCGAAAAAATGGTTGAAGGTGGCATTTTAGTGGCGCCGGCAACAGATGCGGACATGATGAAAGCACTAGAAAAAGCTGTCGCGATTATTACGGAAGAAGGCGGTCTAACAAGCCACGCTGCAGTTGTTGGTTTGAGCCTAGGCATTCCAGTCATTGTTGGAGTAAACAATGCTACATCCATTTTAAAAGATGGACAAGATATTACGGTAGATGCGAGCTTTGGTGCGATTTATCGCGGCCATGCAAGCGTGCTATAATAAAGAAGGGGACAACCCCTTCTTTTCTTGTTTTGGAGGGATTTCAATGCGCCATATCTTTTTTCTTCTTTTTATCGTTATTCCAGCATTAGAAATTGTCGTTCTCGTTTTGTCGGGACAGGCGATCGGGGTTTGGCCGACATTTGCGCTTATTGTCGCCACGGGCATCATCGGCGCATTTTTGGCGAAGCGACAAGGCATATATACGCTTCAACGTGTAAAAGATGAGCTGATGAGGGGACATATACCTAGTGATGCACTATTAGATGGCGTTTGTATTTTAGTCGGGGGGACGTTATTATTAACGCCAGGCTTTATTACGGATACGGCAGGGTTTATGCTCCTTCTCCCATTGGCGCGGAAAAAAATAAAACCATGGCTCGTGCGCCTGTTTAAATGGATGTTTTACACGAAAACGTGGATGTACATTCGGAAATGAGAAAAGCATAAGCTCGTCGCTTATGCTTCTTTTTTTCCGACTATGAAGTTCCAGATGTCTTGAAATACGCCGGCATGATGCAGCGTGCGTCCGATGACAAGCAACACCGGTCCGACGATTAAACCGAGGAACCCAATTAACTTAAAGCCGACGAATAAAGCGATTAATGTCGCTAACGGATCAAGCCCGATATTCGAAGAAAGAAGTTTCGGCTCCATCACCTGCCGTTGTACGAGAACGACAATATACAGCACGCCAAGTCCGATCGCAAAATGAGTTTCACCACTTATTGCGGCATAAATGATCCATGGAACGAATACTAATCCCGTTCCTAAATAAGGTAAAACATCTACAATGCCAATAATAAGGGCGATGGTAATTGCATATTCTACGCGCAAAATAAGCAATCCGACTAATACGATGAGCGTCGTAATGGAAATGAGCGTAGCTTGCGCTTTAATAAAGCCGAATAGAGCCTTTTTTAATTCTGCAAAAACTTTTGTTCCGCTCGTCTGCACTTTGCTTGGCAACAATTTTTGAAACAACGCTTTTAGCCGATACCAGTCTTTGCTTATAAAAAACGTAGCTAGCAATGAAAAAATAAAAATTGTTGCAAAATTAGGCAACCATCCAATGATGGAAGGAATGTTTTGTAATATATTTTGAATAAACTGCCCAACTGTCGTCGCAATTTTCGTCCCAACCGATTGGATATTTGTCATAATTGTATCTTGTTGGGTTGTGTCTAAATTTTTAAAGAGGGTAGCGAGTTGATTATATAATGGAATGAGCTGGCTGGCGATAAACTGCTCCATATAAACGACGAGCTTTTGAAAATGGTTAGGCACAACTGTTGCTAAATATTGTGTTCCTGTTACAATTTCCGCAACGAGAAGAGTAACGAGACCGGCAACGAGTGCGAGTAAAAAAAGTAAAACAACGATGACCGCCAACGCCCTTGGCATCCTTATTTTTCTTTCTAATACATCGACGATAGGATTAATAAGAAAAGCGATCGCTAACGCAATTAAAAACGGATATGTTAACGTTGACACATAATATAAGCTCGCTAATCCTGCGATGATGACGAAAATGACAAATACAAATCGAAGGGAGCGATACAAATAATGAACCGGCATTCCTTCACCTCCCGTCTTTTTGGTATTTATGACTATTATAATATACAATGCAAAAGAAGAAAAAGTTTCAAGAAAGGGGGATGCTACGTGCAGCCGTTTATTTTTTTATTTATTTTGCTTGTGGTCGGGATGATTGCGAAAAATCACTCTCTTATTGTTGCTGTACTTTTTTTACTTGTTGTAAAGAGCATCGGATTAAGTTCAAAAGTGTTTCCTTACTTCCAACAGAAAGGGATTAATCTCGGTGTGACAATCATTACAATTGCCGTATTAGTTCCGATCGCATCCGGAAAAATAGGTTTGAAAGAACTGACGGAATCCGTTCGCTCGATTTATGCATGGATTGCGTTGTTATCAGGAATTGCCGTTGCTTTGTTAGCAAAAGGAGGCGTGACGCTGCTTGCGAAAGATCCGCACATGACGACTGCGCTTGTCATTGGTACGATTTTAGCTGTATCTTTATTCAAAGGCGTCGCTGTTGGCCCATTAATTGGTGCTGGCATTGCATATACGATCATGAAAATGGTCGATGTGTTTTCATGATCTATTACTTTTTCATAATAATATTTTTGAATTATGATTTCTTTTAGTTCACAAAAGTCTGATAATTGTTTATAATAATAGTGGAGCATGTACGAAACGATCGTATATATTCCCCTGCTCGCTTCGTTAAGCGGATAGGTGAATATATAACAAAATGTAAGCCGTTTCTTTGCATTTTTATTCAGATGCTTTGAGCAAGCGCTCACCGACGTGCATCAACATGGGAAAAGGGGAATAAAAGAGAAAAGGAGAGATGTAACATGACAGTAACTCGCGGTCTCGAAGGGGTTGTTGCAACCACTTCCACCATTAGTTCAATCATCGATGATACGCTCACATATGTTGGGTATAATATCGATGATTTAGCAGAACACGCTACGTTTGAAGAGGTTGTTTATTTACTTTGGCATCGCAAATTACCAAACAAAGAAGAATTGGAAACGCTAACAAAGCAGTTAGCAGAAAATGCTGATATTCCGCAACAAGTCATTGATCATTTTAAAATGTACCCGCTTGATCAAGTGCATCCGATGGCTGCGCTTCGTACGGCCATTTCATTCCTTGGATTGTACGATGAAGAGGCGGAAGCGATGAATCCGGAAGCGAACTATCGAAAAGCTATTCGCTTGCAGGCGAAAGTATCGACGATCGTTGCTGCGTTTTCGCGCATTCGCAAAGGATTAGAGCCTGTTCAGCCGCGCAAAGATTTAAGTTTCGCAGCAAACTTTTTATACATGCTGACAGGAAAAGAGCCAGATCCAATTGCTGTTGAAGCGTTTAATAAGGCGCTCGTTCTTCACGCTGACCATGAATTGAATGCGTCAACGTTTACAGCGCGCGTCTGTGTTGCTACTTTGTCTGATGTATATTCAGGCATTACAGCGGCGATTGGAGCGTTGAAAGGGCCGCTTCACGGTGGAGCGAACGAAGCGGTCATGAAAATGTTGACGGAAATCGGCACGCTTGAAAACGTAGAAACATACATTCATAACAAATTAAACAACAAAGAAAAAATTATGGGCTTCGGCCATCGCGTGTATCGTCACGGAGATCCGCGTGCGAAACACTTAAAGAAAATGTCTGAAAAATTGACGAAGTTGACAGGCGAACCACATTGGTACGACATGTCGGTGAAAATCGAGGAGATCGTCACATCGACAAAAGGATTGCCGCCAAATGTTGACTTCTACTCAGCTTCTGTTTACCATAGTTTAGGAATTGATCATGATTTATTCACACCAATTTTCGCTATTAGCCGCATGTCAGGCTGGCTCGCGCACATTTTAGAGCAGTACGAAAACAATCGTCTCATTCGTCCGCGTGCAGAATATACAGGACCGACGAGACAAGTGTACGTACCGCTTGAAGAACGCGCATAATGAAGGTTTTACAAGGTGGGAAACTCGCCTTTCTCACCTTTTTACACTACATGATTTGGAGGTCGTTATTGTGATGCAAGGAGAAAAAATTACGGTTACAAACGGGGTATTAAACGTTCCAAACTATCCAATTATTCCATTCATTGAAGGGGACGGGACAGGTCCGGACATTTGGGCGGCCGCTTCTCGCGTATTAGAAGCAGCTGTTGAAAAAGCTTATAAAGGTGAGCGAAAAATCGTTTGGAAAGAAGTACTTGCTGGTGAAAAGGCGTTTAAATTGACAGGTGAATGGTTGCCGCAAGAAACGCTCGACACGATTCGTGAATACATAATTGCGATTAAAGGGCCGTTGACAACTCCGGTAGGAGGCGGGATTCGTTCGTTGAACGTTGCGCTTCGTCAAGAGCTCGATTTGTTTGTATGTCTTCGTCCGGTTCGCTATTTTAATGGAGTTCCTTCGCCAGTCAAGCGTCCTGAAGATACGGACATGGTTATTTTCCGTGAAAATACGGAAGATATTTACGCTGGAATTGAGTACGCAAAAGGGACACCGGAAGTGAAGAAGGTTATCGATTTCTTACAAAACGAAATGGGCGTGCGCAAAATTCGTTTCCCTGAAACGTCAGGCATCGGCATTAAGCCAATTTCAGAAGAAGGGACGAAGCGATTAGTGCGTGCGGCAATTAAATACGCAATTGAACATGGTCGCAAGTCTGTTACGCTTGTTCATAAAGGTAACATTATGAAATATACAGAAGGTGCGTTTAAAAACTGGGGGTATGAACTAGCTGAACAAGAGTTCGGTGACCAAGTGTTTACATGGGCAGAGTATGACCGCATCGTTGAAACGCACGGAAAAGAAGCGGCAAATCAAGCGCAGGCGGAAGCGGAAGCAGCAGGAAAAATTATTATTAAAGATGCAATTGCGGACATTTTCTTACAGCAAATTTTAACTCGTCCTCGTGAGTTTGACGTCGTTGCGACGATGAACTTAAACGGAGACTACATTTCTGATGCGCTCGCAGCGCAAGTAGGTGGCATTGGCATCGCACCAGGTGCAAACATCAACTATGAAACAGGACACGCTATATTTGAAGCGACGCATGGAACTGCACCGAAATATGCCGGCTTAGATAAGGTAAACCCATCGTCTGTTATTTTATCTGGTGTCATGATGTTTGAGCATCTCGGTTGGAACGAGGCAGCAAAACTAATCATTGACTCAATGGAAAAAACGATCGCATCTAAAGTCGTCACATATGACTTCGCGCGTTTAATGGAAGGTGCGACAGAAGTAAAATGTTCACAGTTTGCAGATGCTCTCATTGAAAACATGGGAGAATAAAAAACAACAGAAACGGATGACGCCGCTTGAAATAAATTATGATAAAAAGGGGATGGAAGAACGTGGGTATGAAACGTAAAAAAATCTCGATTATCGGTGCTGGATTTACGGGAGCGACGACCGCGTTTATTTTAGCGCAAAAAGAGCTCGGTGACATCGTCCTCGTCGATATTCCGCAATTGGAAAATCCGACAAAAGGAAAGGCGCTTGATATGCTTGAGTCAAGCCCCGTTCTCGGTTTTGACGCGAATATTATTGGAACGTCAGATTATGCGGATACGGCCGATTCGGATATCGTCGTAATCACGGCTGGCATCGCACGCAAGCCGGGCATGAGCCGCGACGATTTAGTAACGACAAACCAAAGCATTATGAAAGCTGTGACAAAAGAAGTCGTCAAGTATTCACCGAACTGCTTTATTATCGTATTAACGAACCCGGTCGATGCGATGACATATACAGTATTTAAAGAATCCGGCTTTCCGAAAAATCGTGTCATCGGTCAATCCGGCGTGTTAGATACCGCACGTTTCCGTACATTTGTTGCACAAGAATTGAATTTGTCTGTCAAAGACATTACGGGATTTGTTTTAGGTGGTCATGGCGACGATATGGTGCCGCTTGTCCGTTACTCATACGCAGGTGGCATTCCGCTTGAAACGCTAATTCCGAAAGAACGTTTAGACGCCATCGTCGAACGGACACGTAAAGGCGGTGGTGAAATTGTCAACTTGCTTGGCAATGGTAGCGCGTATTATGCGCCAGCTGCGTCCCTCGCAGAAATGGTTGAGGCGATCGTAAAAGACCAGCGCCGAGTTCTTCCAGCCATCGCTTATTTAGAAGGCGAATATGGATATGAAGGTATTTATTTAGGTGTGCCAACGATTTTAGGTGGCAACGGAATCGAAAAAGTTATTGAGCTCGAGTTAACAGAGGAAGAAAAAGCGGCATTAGCAAAATCTGTTGAGTCGGTAAAAAATGTAATGAACGTATTACAATAACAAAAATTCGGGGGTTCCCCCGAATTTTTGTATATGGTCAAACAAAGGGGGAAGAAGGATGTTGGGGAAAAAGCGTAAAATTGGAAGGTTAATTTCGGACATATCCGTTGGTGAGAAACTTATGTTAACGGAGGCGATCGAAGATAAAGATTTACTGCTATACTTAGGGCTTACGAACGATGCGAATCCGCTTTATATTCAACACGACTACGCATCACAAACGCCATTGAAGCGTCCAATCGTACCGGCGATCATGTTAACAGGATTGATTACATCAGCGATTTCAAAATATTTGCCGGGACCAGGGAGCCATATTATTTCCAAAACGATTGAATTTAAACGGCCGGTGTATCATTACGAACATGTTGAATTTTTATTTGAAGTAACTCACGTTGATGAAGAAAATAATGAAATTCATGTTTCAGTTCAAGCTGTTAGAGATGGAGAAGAAGTATTAGTTGGAACGTTGCGTGTCGTTCCACCATATCCGTTTATTGAAGAGAAAGCATTAGATAATTTTTAAAAAGGGGCGCTGCCTCTTTTTTATTTTTATCTTTTAAAATAACCCGTTATAATAAAAATGTAACAAATTTACGTTGTTGGAGGATGGCTATGTCAAAACGTGTGTTAGTTGTCGACGATGAGCAGTCGATCGTCACGTTGTTAGAGTACAATTTAAAACAAGCGGGATTTATCGTATTGACAGCTTATGATGGGGAAGAGGGACTCAATAAAGCATTAGCCGAGCGTCCGGATTTTATCATTCTCGATTTAATGTTACCGAAATTAGACGGCATTGAAGTATGTAAACAACTACGCCAACAAAAAGTACAAACCCCCATTTTAATGTTGACGGCAAAAGATGATGAATTCGATAAAGTGCTCGGACTTGAATTAGGTGCTGACGATTATATGACAAAACCGTTTAGTCCACGTGAAGTCGTTGCGCGTGTAAAAGCGATTTTGCGGCGAACAGCGATCCATGGCCAAGAGGAAAAGCAAGAACATAGTGACGATTCGCTCGTTGTCGGACAACTAAAAATATTCCCTGATCGCTATGAAGCGTATTTTGCAGAACAGAGATTAGAACTTACTCCAAAGGAATTTGAATTGTTGGCATATTTAGCGAAATATAAAGGGCGCGTGTTGACGCGTGATCAGTTATTAAGTGCAGTGTGGAACTATGATTTTGCCGGAGATACGCGCATTGTTGATGTGCATATTAGCCATTTGCGTGAGAAAATCGAACAGGATACGCGCAAGCCACTATACATTAAAACGATACGCGGGTTAGGGTACAAACTAGAGGAGCCGAAAGCGGATGAATAAGTTTCGCTCCCGGCTATTGCTCGGGCTTATTTCGGTCATTTTATCCGTTTTATTTGGGCTCGGGTTGCTGTTAGGACAACTTTTCCAAAAGTTTTACTTAGATGCTGTACATGATCGAATGGAGAAAGAGGCTAAGCTTTTAGCGTTATATATGGAAAACGAATCCCTTCATTCCTCGACGTTTGAACAACGATTGCGCGTCATTAGCGATATGTTGTCTGCTCGCATAACGATTGTCGATCATGATGGAACGGTGCTGCTCGATACAGACAACTACGTATCGATTGACGAAAAACGTCATAAAAAAATGATTCAAACGGTGTTAAAGCAAGAGAAACGATCAGTTGTTTTTGAAGAAGAACAAGATTTATATTATTACGCTGTTCCGTTTTGGCAAAAAAATAAGCAAATTGGATATATTGTTATCAGCTTGCCTATGTATGCGATCGAGCGTGTCAATGAACAAATTTGGCTATTGCTTACATTCAGTTTGAGCATCGCTTTTTTCATTATTCTTTTATTGGGAATTAAAATTACAAATCAATATACAAGACCGATTGAAGCTGCAACAAAAGTGGCGATGGAGCTTGCGCGCGGCAATTATAAAGCGCGGACGTACGAAAGTCGGGAAGATGAGACGGGGATGCTTAGTCAGTCGTTAAACATTTTGGCGCGCAATTTGCAGGAGATGGTACGGATGCAAGAAATGCAACAAGACCGCTTGCGTGCCCTCATCGAAAATATGGGGAGCGGCTTAATTTTAATCGATCAGCGAGGCTACATTTCTCTCATGAATCGCGCGTATAAAGAAATGTTTCATGTTGATCCGTCTGACTACGTCCATCGCTTATATTATGAAGCGTTTCCGCATAAAGAAATCATTGAACTTGTAGAAGAAATATTTATGATGGAAGTCAATGTCCGCAAACAATTGCTTCTTCCTGTTGATATTGAGCGAAAACATTTTGAAGTATACGGAACGCCCATTATTGGAACGAATGATGAATGGAAAGGAATTATTGTTGTATTCCATGATATTACTGGGTTGAAAAAACTTGAACAAATGAGGAAAGATTTTGTAGCAAACGTTTCGCACGAATTAAAAACTCCAATTACGTCTATCAAAGGTTTTGCCGAAACGTTGTTAGATGGAGCGATGCATGATGCTCAAACGCTCGAATATTTTTTAACAATTATTTTGAAAGAAAGCGAGCGGTTGCAACATTTAATTCAAGACTTGCTAGATTTGTCGAAAATCGAACAACAAGGGTTCACGTTAAATGTATCTGTCGTTGATTTACATGAAGTATTAAAAGAAGTTATTGTTATGCTAGAGGGGAAAGCGACCGATAAACAAATCGCGTTGGAATGGTCCTCGAATGCTCAACATTGTTACATGTACGGCGATTTGCACCGATTAAAACAAATTTTTATTAATTTAATTAACAACGCGATTGCTTATACCCCAACTGGTGGACGTGTTACAGTTCGTGTTGAGAAAGAGGATAAGCAGCTACATGTTCATGTGAGCGATACAGGGATAGGCATTGAACAAAAGGAAATTCCGCGCATTTTTGAGCGATTTTATCGTGTAGATAAAGCGAGAAGTCGCAATTCAGGGGGAACAGGTCTTGGTTTAGCTATCGTTAAACATTTAGTAGAAGCGCATCATGGCACAATTTCTGTAAAAAGTGAAGTTGGGGTAGGGACGACGTTTACCGTTCATTTTTGCGTCGATGCGTGTGTAGATGAATGATTTTTAACGATATATTTACAAACGGTTTACTATATATTAAAAAAATGTTGATAACATAAGATGTGAAAACCCCTTCATCCAAGAAGCCGATTGTCTTGGAATAGGCGAGGACAACGAATGTTCTCGTCTTTTTTCTTTTTTAGCGGGTATCGTGGTAAAATAAGCGTAAGTGAATAAAGAGGAGGGTTTTCGGTTTGGCAAATAAATTAGTATTGATCGACGGCAATAGCATCGCTTACCGCGCTTTTTTTGCTCTGCCGCTCTTACATAATGATAAAGGGATTCATACAAATGCGATTTACGGTTTTACC
>OFGS01000176.1_pt1 | contig 16716 bp, 13 predicted proteins | sample 1521851 | NCBI WGS metagenome assembly OFGS01 (sample SAMEA3142070, study PRJEB24117) | hot springs metagenome
ATGCGTATCGCGATCGTCGCCAACGCAAACGCGACTTCCGCAAACTTTGGATTACGCGCATTAACGCTGCAGCGCGCATGAACGGTCTTTCTTACAGCCGTTTAATGCACGGATTAAAGCTTGCAGGAATCGAAGTAAACCGCAAAATGCTTGCTGATTTAGCAGTAAACGATGCAGCAGCATTCACACAACTTGCTAACATCGCAAAAGAAAACTTAAACAAGTAATAAAGGAAATGACCATTCTCCCTTGAGGGGATGGTCATTTTTTATAAGAGGGGGAGAAAAAATGGATATAAAAAAATTATTTTCTATGCAACGGCAATTAGATGAGCGAATTGAAACGGAGCGTGGTTTGCGCGGTGAACGTTTAGTGGAGCGCAAGTTGTTAGCTCTTCTTGTTGAAATTGGAGAACTTGCGAACGAAACACGTTGCTTTAAATTTTGGAGTTCGAAGCCGCAAGCGGCAGAAGAAACGATTTTAGAGGAATATGTAGACGGCCTTCATTTTATTTTATCGCTCGGGCTTGATCTTTCCCTTTATGAACATATCCGATGGCCACATGTGCAAGAAAGTAAACCGCTTGTTGAACAGTTTTTACACGTATTTGAAGCCGTTCAGACGTTTCGCAAAAAGATGGACGAAGAAGCATATGGTCAATTAGTGTATGCGTATGCACAGCTTGGTCATGCGCTTCAATTCAATGCTGAACAAATTGAACGAGCGTATGTCGCAAAAAACGAAGTGAACCATGAGCGACAAAGTCACAATTATTAACAACTGTCAAAATGTTTAGTATAATGAATGTTGTACATAGAGAGGAGTGACATACGTGAAAAAATTAGATGAAACGTTAACGATGTTGAAAGCGTTAACGGATGCAAAAGGTGTTCCGGGCAATGAACGGGAAGTACGTGAAGTGATGAAATCGTACATCGCTCCATATGCAGATGAAGTAACGACTGATCGTCTCGGCAGCTTAATTGCCAAAAAAGTAGGAAAAGAAAACGGACCAAAAGTGATGATTGCGGGTCACTTAGATGAAGTCGGTTTTATGGTCACCCAAATTGATGAAAAAGGTTTTATTCGTTTCCAACCGCTTGGCGGGTGGTGGGGACAAGTGATGCTCGCTCAACGCGTGACAATCGTCACAAAACAAGGTGATATTACAGGCATCATCGGCTCAAAACCGCCACATATTTTACCTGCTGAAGCGCGAAGAAAACCGGTGGAAATAAAAGATATGTTTATCGACATCGGAGCTTCTAGCCGTGACGAAGCGCTTGCTTGGGGCGTGCGCCCTGGCGATGCGATTGTTCCATATTTTGAATTTACAGTGATGAACAATGAAAAAATGTTGCTTGCGAAAGCATGGGATAACCGCATCGGTTGTGCGATTGCGATCGATGTGTTGAAACAATTAAAAGACGTCGAGCATCCAAACGTTGTATACGGCGTTGGCACAGTACAAGAAGAAGTCGGCTTGCGCGGTGCACGAACATCTGCTTTTGCGATTGAACCAGATATTGCATTTGCAGTTGATGTTGGTATCGCGGGCGATACGCCGGGCGTGTCAGAAAAAGAGGCGATGGGGAAACTTGGTGCTGGCCCGCATATCGTTTTATACGATGCAACGCTCGTTTCACATAAAGGATTGCGCGAATTTGTCATTCATGTTGCGGAAGAAATGAACATTCCATATCGCTTTGATGTGATGCCAGGTGGCGGAACAGACGCAGGTGCGATCCATATGACAATGCGCGGCGTTCCGGCATTGACAATCTCCATCCCAACACGGTACATTCACTCCCATGCAGCGCTTCTTCATCGCGATGACTACGAACAAACAGTAAAACTATTAGTCGAAGTCATTAAGCGATTGGATGAAGAGAAAGTAAAAGAAATTACCTTTGATTAAGAGAAGTCGACCTGTACACGGTCGGCTTTTTTCTTTTTTCAGAAAATTTTTATTGACGGAAACGAAAAAATTTACTAAAATTTTTACTAGTAGGCGAAAACGCTTACATAAACAAGTTCAAAAAAGGGGAGGAGAATGAATGTTTAAACGTTATTGGAAATGGTTTGCTTTGATCGTGACGTCAGCACTTGTGTTGGCAGCTTGTAGTGGCAAACAATCATCGACGGACGACAAAGGGGAAGGATCAAGTGAGAAGGTTGTATTGACAGCTTGGGCATGGAACGTAAACGTTGGTGCTTTAAACGAAGCGATGAAAGAGTTTCAAAAAAGCAATCCAAACATTGAATTAAAAGTGGAAGATATTGGGCGTTTAGATGTATACGATAAATTATCCACAGGTTTAGCCGCAGGGGGAACAGGTCTTCCTGACATCGTTCTTGTAGAAGACGACCGTATCCATGGTTATGTAAATGCGTTTCCAAAAGGGTTTGTCAATTTATCAGAAAAAGGATTTGATCAATACAAAGACGTATTTCCAACGTTTAAAAAAGATTTAACATCTGTTGACGGAAAGTTTTATGCGATGCCGTTTGATGCAGGTCCAACAGGAATGTTCTATCGCACAGATTTGTTTGAAAAGGCAGGGGTAAAAGCAGAGGACATTGAGACATGGGATGATTTTTTAGCAGCAGCTAAAAAAATCAAAGAGGCAACTGGTGCATTTGCAATGCCTCTCGATAAGTTTAAAGACGATCCGATTTTCCGTATGATGCTGAATCAGCGTGGCGTTTACTATTTCGACCAAGATGGGAAAATTGACTTAACAAACCCGAAAGCTGTAGAAGCGATGGAAATGTTGAAAAAGTTTGATGACGCTGGACTCATTAAAGATGTTGATGGATGGAATGGTGTTGTATCAGCAACAGTAGACGGTTCAGTAGCTACTGTTCCATTCGGTGCTTGGTATTATGGAACAATCGTTGATCAAGCGAAAGATACAAATGGAAAATGGGGAGTATTTTTGCTTCCAGCATTTGAAACTGGTGGCAACCGCGCTGCAAATTTAGGTGGAAGTAGTTGGATGATTCCTGCTTCTTCAAAACATGTTGATGAAGCATATAAGTTTTTAGAGTTTTTCTCGACAACAAAAGATATTCAGTTAATGGCCATGGATAAATATGGTTTATTCCCATCGTTAGCGAGTGCATATGACTCTGAATTATTTACAAGTGGTGTAGAATTTTTCGGAGGTCAAAAAATTTGGGAGTTATTCGCAAATGAAATGAAAGATATTCCAACAGCTTATTATACGAACGACTATGCTGTTGCTTTAGATGAAGCAATTAAAGCGCAGGCTGATGTGTTTAACGGAAAAGAACCGAAGAAGGCACTTGAGGAAGCAGCTAAACGTTTGAAAGATCGAACGAAGCGAGAAATGAACACTTATTAAAATATCGGTATTTGAAAAATGAATGAGAGATTTAGTGATATGACTAAATCTCTCATTTCTACTTAAAAGCAAATAAGGAAAGGAAGAGGGCATTTGAGTACGAAAATCGTCGAAGCAAACTCAATGACTCCTAAAGTTGAGGGGCGCACAAAAATGAAAAAACATGTATGGAGAAAGAAGATTGTACCGTACATTTTTATTGCCCCTTCTGTCATTTTCTTTTCAATTTTTATGCTTTATCCAATTGGTTACTCGTTCGTAATGAGTTTTCAAACGAGTGTAGGTGGGGAGATGACATTTAACGGTTTAGAAAACTATAGACGTTTATTTAATGATGCAATTTTTTTAAAAGCATTAAAAAATACATTTATTATTTTAGCTGTTCAAGTGCCAATAATGCTGTTTTTAGCGCTTATTTTAGCAGTCCTTCTCCATTCGTCACTTTTAAAATGGAAAGCGATGTTTCGTGTATCTTTTTTTCTACCAGCTGTGACGTCACTTGTGGCCTATTCCATCATTTTTTCAATTATGTTAATGAATGATGGGCTAATGAATCAACTGTTGGAGTGGATAGGGATTGGTTCCATTCCGTGGTTATCTCATCCGTTTTGGGCGAAAGTATCTCTTATTTTAGCCATGACATGGCGTTGGGTTGGATATAACATGGTCATTTATTTAGCAGCTTTACAAAATATTTCGGAAGATTTATATGAAGCAGCAAGTATTGACGGAGCAAGTAAAGTGAGACAATTTTTCTCCATTACGATCCCTCAGTTGAAACCGGTCATTTTATTTACAGCTATTTTATCAACAATTGGAACGCTTCAATTGTTCGATGAACCATATACGCTTACGAAAGGTGGGCCAAGCGATGAAACGTTAACGATTGGAATGTATTTGTACCAAACAGGATTTCGTTATTTTGACTTTGGATATGCCTCAACAATTGCGTACGTTATTGTCGTTTTAATTGCTATTTTAAGCTTTATTCAGTTTAAAGTATCGGGGGATGAGCGATGAAAAAAATGAGTTTATACGTTACGTTAACGATCGGAGCGCTCATTTCGCTATTTCCATTTTATTGGGCGTTTATCGGTGCCACGAATGAAAGTGGAAAGCTTTTTTCAAAGCAGCTTTCATTTGTTCCAGGGACAAAATTGGTTGAAAATGTAACGAATTTGAATGAATCTATTGGAATCGGTCGAGTACTTTTTAACTCTTTGTTTGTTTCTCTTACGTATACAATCTTTAGTTTGCTTATTTGTACGATGGCTGCATACGCGTTTGCTAAATTCGAATTCAAAGGAAGAGATACGATTTTTGCTATTTTTCTATTGTCGATGATGATTCCATATCATGCAACGGTTATTCCGTTATTTAAAATGATGGCTGCATTCGGATGGCTAAATACGTATAAAGCACTCATTTTACCAAATTTAGCATATCCATTTGCCATTTTCTTAATGCGACAAAACATGTTGGCGTTTCCAAACGCTCTCATTGAAGCCGCAAGAATAGATGGAGCAGGGGAATGGCGCATTTTCTTTCGTATCGTATTGCCATCTATGAAACCGGCACTTGCAGCGACAGCTATTTTTCTATTTATGTATCAATGGAATAGCTTTTTATGGCCTTTAATTGCTGTGTCATCAACGGATATGTACACGTTTCCTGTTGCACTTTCTAGTTTATTCGGCTTATCACGCATTGATTATGGGCAAGTGATGGCAGGGGTGACTTTAGCTACTGTCCCGATCATTATTTTCTTTTTATCATTACAACGCCATTTTATTTCCGGTATGTTAGGAAGCGCGGTGAAATAAAGTGCCAATTTTTATTAATGAGTCGCTACGGGAGTTTCATTTACAAACAAAGGAAAGTAGTTATATTTTTTGCGTATTAAAAAACGGTCAACTCGGTCATTTGTATTACGGAAAAAAAGTCAATCATCGTGAAAACTTTTCTCATCTATTTCAATTGCCAAATGAGCCAATTGGAAATGCGACATTTTTATATAAAGGAGATCAAACATTTTCGCTTGAGGTAATTAAACAAGAATATCCAGCGTACGGAACGACAGATTTTCGTGAACCAGCATTTCACATATGGCATGAAAATGGGAGTCGTATTACCCGCTTTGTTTTTCAATCATACAAAGTGATAAAAGGAAAGCCGAAGCTTGAGGGTCTTCCTGCAACATATGTAGATAATGAGAACGATGTGACGACGCTTATGATTACGTTATATGATGAAATATCACGTGTAGAGTTACAGCTACAATATAGTGTCTTTGAACATGAAAGCGTCATTACTCGCAGTGCTCGTGTAACAAATGATGGTCAGCATCCGATTGTTATCGAGAGAATATTAAGTGCTGTTGTCGATTATCCAGATGCTCAATTTGAGATGATTCATTTAGATGGAGCGTGGATTCGTGAACGCCATGTCACGTCTCGAGTGCTAAAAAAAGGAGTTCAGTTTATTGATAGTAAACGCGGAACAAGTAGTTCACAGCATAATCCTTTCTTTGCTCTAAAACGTATCGATGCAACAGAACATATTGGAGATGTGTACGGATTTAGCCTTGTATATAGCGGAAACTTTATTGCAGGAGTAGAAGTGGACCATTACGATGTTGCACGCGCTTTTATTGGAATAAACCCGTTTGATTTTCGTTGGACTTTACATTCAAATGAGTCGTTTCAAACGCCTGAAGTCGTCATGGTATATTCACCTGCTGGATTAAATGGAATGAGCCAAACGTATCATCGTTTATATGCTTCTCATCTTGTGCGAGGACCTTGGCGCCATCGCCCACGCCCCGTTTTAATTAATAACTGGGAAGCAACGTATTTTCAATTTCATGAAGAAAAACTATTAACCATTGCTGAGTCAGCGAAGGAGTTAGGGGTTGAATTATTTGTTTTAGACGATGGGTGGTTTGAAGGAAGAAATGATGATACGACATCACTAGGGGATTGGACTGTAGATCTGAATAAAATTCCAAATGGGTTATCGGAGCTTGTTAAAAGAATAAATGAAAAAGGTCTAGAGTTTGGTATTTGGATAGAGCCAGAAATGATATCTGAAAAAAGTAGATTATATGAGCGTCACCCAGATTGGTTGTTAAAAGCACCGAATTGTTCAACGATTTCGCATGGAAGAAATCAGTACATTCTTGATTTAACAAGACGAGATGTTAGAGATTATTTGTATCATACGATTTGTAATTTGTTAGAAAGTGCTAATATCACATATGTGAAGTGGGATATGAATCGAAACATGACGGAAATTGGTTCTTCTTCACTCGAAGCAAGTAGGCAAGGAGAAGTTGCCCATCGTTATATTCTCGGACTATATGAATTGCTCGAGCGACTTACAAATAAATTTCCATATGTCTTATTTGAATCTTGTGCTAGCGGCGGAAATCGTTTCGATCCCGGTATGCTTTACTATATGCCGCAAAGTTGGGCAAGTGATAATACAGATGCATTCGAGCGTGTCAAGATTCAATATGGAACGACGCTCGTTTACCCAATTAGTTCCATAGGTGCACATGTATCCGCTGTACCTAACCATCAAACCGGACGAGTGACGCCTTTAAAGACAAGATGGCATGTGGCTATGTTTGGAGCGTTTGGTTACGAATTAGATCCTGCAGCATTAAGTGAGCAAGAGAAGCAACAAGTGAAAAAACAAATTTCCTTTTTTAAAAAATATCGCACGCTTTTGCAGTACGGCACTTTTTATCGTTTAATGAGCCCGTTTGAAGGAACGGATGCAGCATGGATGGTTGTTTCCGAAGACAAAAGAGAAGCTATCGTTGCATTTTACCGTTTTGTCGCAAAACCAAACCCTTCATTCATGCGATTACATTTAAAAGGTCTACATCCGTCGTTAAAGTATGAAGTAACGATAGACGATCAAACGATGACACTTTGTGGCGATGAGCTTATGCATATCGGACTTTTTCTTCCCCCGTTTTATATGGGAACGGTAAGGACAAAGAAAACAGTAATGATAGGGGATTATGTATCTTGTTTGGCGGTGCTAAAGGCAACGGAGTAGGAGGAGAAATGAAATGGATGAGTTAGTGCGTGATTTTATTCAATTATTCGGTCAAAGTGGGCAGGACATTTGTACGTTTTTCGCCCCCGGTCGTGTCAATTTAATTGGTGAACATACTGATTATAACGGGGGGTATGTGCTCCCTTGTTCATTGCATATCGGAACGTATGTAGTCTCTCGATTAAATGATGATGGGATGATTCGGCTCTATTCCAAAAACTTTCATGACGATGGAATCGTTTCGATAAGAAAGGACGAACTCGCCTATGACGAGTGTCATGGATGGGCGAATTATCCAAAGGGAATCATCCAAGCACTTATGCCGAAACATGTTCAAAAGGGCATTGACGTCTTATACTATGGCAATATTCCAAATGGGGCAGGGCTATCTTCTTCTGCTTCTATCGAGCTCGCTACCGCCGTTATGTTGAACGAGTTGTTTCAACTTCGTATGGAGATGATGGAATTAGTAAAAATTAGTCAAAAAGTCGAAAATGAATATATCGGTGTGAATTGCGGGATTATGGATCAATTTGCGGTCGGAATGGGGAAAGCAGGACATGCGTTATTGCTTGATTGCCAGACACTGAAGTACGAATATTTGCCCCTTTCTTTAGAAGATTGCTCGATTGTTATTGCAAATACAAATAAAAAGCGAGGGTTAGCGGATTCAGCATATAACGAGCGCCGTGCGACATGTGAACAGGCGCTTGCCAAATTACAGCGCTATGTAAGCATCCACTCTCTTAGTGATTTAACGATCGAGCAGTTTAACGAATATGCACATGTTTTTTCACCGACAGAACAAAAACGAGTGCGTCATGTCGTTTCGGAAAATGAACGAACGAAACAAGCTGCCTCTGCTTTACAAAAGGGAGATTTGCATACATTTGGACAATTGATGCGCAAATCACATGAATCATTGCGTGATGATTATGAAGTGACGGGAAAAGAGTTAGATACGCTCGTGGAGGCAGCGTGGAAACATAAAGGGACGATTGGGGCACGCATGACAGGAGCGGGGTTTGGCGGTTGTACAGTAAATATTGTAAAAGACGATCATATTCCGTCGTTTATCGAAGAAGTTGGGAAAATGTATGAAATGGAGATAGGGTATGCACCAAGTTTTTACGTAGCGAAAATTGGTGACGGGGCGAAACAACTGACAAAAGAAGGGGAGAGCATGCGATGATTCTCATTTGTGGGGGAGCAGGATATATCGGGAGTCATGCCGTGTATCGTTTCATTGAAAAAGGAGAACAAGTCGTTGTTGTCGATAATTTACAAACCGGGCATCGAAAAGCTGTTCATCCAGATGCGCTGTTTTACGAGGGAGATATTCGTGATCGTCACTTTTTAAGCGACATATTTAAAAAGCATGAAATAGATACAGTGATTCATTTTGCGGCTCATTCCCTTGTTGGAGAAAGTGTCCAAAACCCATTAGCTTATTACAACAATAATGTTTATGGAACAGAAGTGTTACTTGATGTCATGAATGAACATGGCGTAAAACAAATTGTATTTTCCTCAACAGCGGCTGTGTATGGGGAACCAAAACATATCCCCATTCAAGAGGAAGATGAAACAAATCCTGAAAGTCCGTATGGTGAAACAAAACTAGCAATGGAAAAAATGATGAAATGGGCGAACATTGCATACGGTATTCGTTACATTTCTTTACGATATTTCAACGTCGCAGGCGCGTATGGAACGATGCTTGGCGAAGATCATCGCCCTGAGACACATGTCATTCCTCTTATTTTACAAGTGCCGCTAGGAAAACGAGAAGAGTTTCATATTTTTGGAGATGACTACGACACATATGACGGCACTTGTATTCGCGATTACATTCACGTATTAGATTTAGTAGATGCTCATATGTTAGCGGTGGAAAAACTAAGAAAGGGTAGTGAAAGCGTCGTATACAATTTAGGAAATGGCAACGGGTTTTCTGTCAAAGAAGTCGTTGAAGCAGCACGTCGTGTCACAGGGCATCCGATTCCCGCCAAAATTATGCCGAGACGCCCTGGGGATCCTGCGCGCTTAGTTGCTTCATCCGAAAAAGCGAAACGTGAGCTTGGATGGAAGCCAATATATACAACAATAGAAGAAATTGTTTCTTCGGCATGGGAGTGGCATAAAGCGAATCCGAACGGGTATGAAGAGGTGTAGCGATGGTAAACATTTATGAAGAAATTGAAGCACTTATTCAGTATGCACTTTATCATCGTTTAATTGAAAAAGAAGATGTCATTTATACGCGCAATCGACTGCTAGCTTTGTTAAAGCTGGATGAATGGAAACAAGTAGACGTTACCCCCTCCTCCGACCGTCCACTTGTTTCGATTTTACAACATATCATGAATTGGGCGGAAGCGCATGGGCGATTTGCTGGAAAGACAGTGACAGAACGTGATTTATTTGATACAGAAATCATGAATTGTTTTGTGGCCCGTCCGTCTACGATTATTCAAACGTTTTATGAGAAATATAAACGAAATAAGCAAGAAGCAACAACTTGGTTTTATGAACTGAGTCAAGCGTCCAATTACATTCGTGTAGACCGAGTGATGAAAAATAGACGATGGAAAGTGCGAACGAAATACGGCGATATGGATATAACGATCAACTTATCTAAGCCGGAAAAAGATCCTCGAGATATTGCGCGCATGAAGGAAACAAAAGAGCAACATTATCCTCCTTGCTTGCTATGTATTGAAAATGAAGGGTATGCTGGAACGATTCGACATCCTGCGCGAGCGAACCATCGGATTATTCCTGTTGAGTTATGCGGAGAACGTTGGTTTTTTCAATATTCACCTTACGTTTATTACAACGAGCATTGCATCGTGCTTCGCGATAAGCATGTACCGATGAAAATGGAAAGAAAAACATTTGAGCGGTTGCTTGATTTTGTCGATCAATTTCCTCATTACTTTATCGGTTCAAACGCGGATTTACCTATTGTAGGAGGATCGATTTTATCGCACGATCATTTTCAAGGTGGACAATATACATTTGCGATTGAAAAAGCTTCAGCTGATTTTTCGTTTACACTCGCTGCTTATCCTTACGTACAAATGAGCGTCATTCGTTGGCCTATGTCAGTGATACGTATACGCGGAGAAAAACAAGATGTGTTAGAAGTGAGTGATTTTATCTATAAAGAATGGCAAACGTATAGCGATCCGAAAGTGGATATATATGCACAAACAAACGATGTACCGCATAATACGGTCACGCCAATTGCTCGTAGACGCGAGAAGTTGTACGAGATGGATATTGTGTTAAGAAACAATCGCACATCAGAAAAATATCCGTATGGTATTTTTCATCCGCATGAGGAATTGCATCATATTAAAAAAGAAAATATCGGTTTAATTGAAGTCATGGGATTAGCTGTATTGCCTAGCCGATTAGCGAATGAATTAGAGACGATTGCAACATACATGAAAAATAACACACGAAGAGAGCAATGGGATTCGTCATTATTGAAACATTGGGAATGGGTGCAAGAGATTATGGAGAGACATCCGCTCATCGATGATGTACATGAGCTATTAAAAGAAGAAGTAGGAAAACGATTCGAACAAGTGCTTGAACATGCGGGTGTATTTAAACGAACGGAAGAAGGAAAGGAAGCGTTTTATCGTTTTATTCGTCATATTCAAGAAAAACATAGATAAAGACGGAGGAGAAACCATGTATGTAGGAGTGGACTACTATCCAGAATATTGGCCAAAAGAAATGATCGATGAAGATATTCAAGGAATAAAAGAGCTTGGAGCTAACATCGTTCGTATTGGGGAATTTTCTTGGCATTTAATGGAGCAAACAGAAGGGAATATTGACTTTTCTTTTTTCGATGAAGTAGTAAAAAAGTTGAAAGAAAACGGGCTTTCGATCATGTTTGGTACGCCGACCGCAACGTTTCCAGCTTGGCTAGCAAAAAAGCACCCAGATATTTTATCGAAAGACGAATATGGACGTACTCGTGTATTTGGTGGACGACGACAATATTGTTTTAATTCGAGAACGTATCGCTCATATGCAGCCAATATAACGGAACAACTTGTTAAACATTACAAAGATGAGGAAGCGATCGTTGCTTGGCAAATCGATAATGAATTTGGACATGAAGGAAGCGATATGTGTTATTGTGAACACTGTCATCGTGAGTTTCAGCAATTTTTGAAAGAAAAATATAAGCAAATTGACGCATTAAATGAAGCGTACGGAACAATTTTTTGGGGGCAGACGTATAACGATTTTTCAGAAATCCCAATGCCAACAAAAACAATAACAACACATAACCCGTCTTTGCAGTTAGATTGGGCACGTTTTCGTTCGTTTTCAGTCAATCGTTTCGCTCATGAAATGACAAACATCGTCAAAAAATATAAAGGTTCTCATCAGCAAGTAACGACAAACGTATCTGGCGGATTTTTTAATAAATGGTTTGATCACGAAGAAAATGTGCGCGAAATGGATTTTGTATCGTACGATAACTATCCGGTATGGGGAGGACTAGATGAGCCGATTTCTCCTGCGGCGATTGCGATGAGTCATGATTTTAATCGCGGATTGCTCGGAAAAAATTATTGGATTGTTGAAGAGTTAATGGGGGCTCAAGGACATGAGATGATCGGATATTTACCGCGACCGAATCAAGCAAAAATGTGGTCGTATCAAGCGTTCGCTCATGGATGTACGAATATGTTATATTTTAGCTGGCGAGGAATGGATCGAGGGGCCGAGCAATTTTGTTATGGCATCGTTGACCATAGCAACGTACGAGGTAGAAAATATAAAGAAGTACAATCTGTTTTTTCACATATTCCGACATTTGAACACGTATTACAGTCGCCAATTCAAGCGCATATTGCTGTTTTATATGATTATGATAACATTTGGTCGTGGCGTTTTCAGCCGCAAAGTAAGGCGTTTGACTTTACAACCGAACTTCTTCGGTTATATGAGCCGTTTTATCGCTTAAATGCAAATATTGACGTCATTCCTGTTTCACGGGATTTTTCAACATATAAAGTACTTATCGTTCCTGTATTACAAATCATTGACGAACAATTAGCAGAAAAATTGAAAACGTTTGCTCGTCGTGGCGGGACAATTATATTTTCTTTCCGAACAGGGCTAAAAAATAAACAAAATAATATTCATTTTAAACATGTATTACCTGCGCACGTCAGTGATCTTGTCGGTGCGCATATTCATGAAGTAGAATCTCTAGCATATCGTCATGTTCCAATCATCGGTGAAGGAAGATGGCAAGGTAAAAAGGCGATGTGCTCCGTGTGGCGAGATTTGCTTGAACCAACAACAGCTAATGTATTATATCGATATGACGATCCGTTTTATCCTCTCGCTGCGATAACTGAAAATGAATACGGTGATGGGAACGTCTATTACGTTGGAGGAGGAGTAGATGTTCAAGCGCTTCGTGACATGGCTAAAGAAGTTGTGCAAAAGCATAACATATGGCATGTAGAAAGCGCAGAAGGTGTCGAAGTATATCGACGTGTATGTGAAGATGGGGAGTATCTATTCATTTTAAATCATACCGATCAAGAAAAACAATTTGGCGATTTGGTTCTAAGACCGTATGATAGTCAAATCGTTAAAATTTAGCATAAATAAAGGAGTGGCATCGATGGCTACATTGAAAGAAATTGCCGAGAAAGCAGGGGTTTCGGTCGCCACTGTATCGCGTGTACTAAACTACGATACAACGTTATCCGTCTCGGATGAAACGAAAAAGCGCATTTTTGAAATTGCCCAAGAGCTGAACTATAAAACGCCTAGAGAACGCAGTCAAATGAGTGCAAAAGACCGACTTCGCTTTGGGGTGGTCAACTGGTATTCGGAATCTCAAGAGCTTGACGATCCATACTACATGGCTGTGCGCCTTGGTGTTGAAAAGGAATGTTTTCGCCGTCAAATTGAGTTAGTCAAGTTATTTAAAAAAGAAGGCTCGTATGAATCGGAGTGGTTGACAGGGTTAGATGGGATTATAGCGGTCGGGAAGTTTGGGAAAAGGGAAATTGACTTGTTTGCATCTGTTACCGACCATATCGTTTTTGTTGACTATTCGCCTGATGAAGATCGCTTTGATTCTGTCGTTGTCGATTTTCGAAAAGCGACAGCTCGCGTTCTTCAATATTTAATTGATCTCGGTCATAAACATATCGGCTATATTGGAGGGCGTGAATATGTTGATGACGGTCATTTAATTCAAGATGAGCGTGAGCGTACATTTTACGAATATTTATATTTGCGAGGTATGTTTATTCCGGAATATGTATTAACAGGGCGTTTTATTGCAGAGGATGGGTATATGTTAATGAAACAAGCACTTCAGCTGCCGAATCGGCCAACTGCGTTTTTTATTGCAAGCGACTCGATGGCTATTGGAGCGTTGCGGGCGTTGCATGAAGCAGGAGTTGATGTTCCAAATGAAATTACAGTTGTCGGTTTTAATGATCTCCCTACATCAAAATTTGTTCAGCCTCCATTATCCACTGTGCAAGTTTACACAGAATTTATGGGAGAAACAGCGGTTGAATTGCTTGTCGAACAAATTCAAACGAAAAGAGAGATTCCGAAAAAAATTGTTGTTCCGACGAAACTTGTCGTAAGAGAAAGCAGCTGTGCTTATACAGTAAAGAAATAGCTTCCGCTTTGGCGAAAGCTATTTCTTTATATAACAAATAAGTTAATTAGTTTGTTTATTGAACAAACTAAAATGTTGCTGTTATAATTAAGAAAATGATAATTAAAGAAAATTCAATATTTTTGAGAGGACTGACCGTACAGCTGGGTTCGGTCTTTATCTACACGAGGAGTGAATGAAATGTCAAAAAAAGTACGGTGGGGAATTTTAAGCACGGCTCATATTGCAAGGGAGACGATGATTCCAGCTATTCAGCGTGCAGAGAACGCAGAAGTTGTAGCTATTGCTAGTGGAAATGATAGAGTACACGAGATCGCTGAACGCTTTCACATTCCTAAGGTATACAGTACTTATGAACAGTTATTGAATGATCCCGAGATTGATGCTGTATATATTCCGCTTCCTAATCATATGCACATGAAATGGACAATCAAGGCGGCAGAACATAAAAAACATATTCTTTGTGAAAAGCCAGCTGCTTTATGTGAAGACGATGTTCGAAGAATGGTAGAGGTTTGTAGAGAAAATAGTGTCATCTGGATGGAAGCATTTATGTATCAATTCCACCCGCAACATAAGAGAGTAAAAGAGATAATGTCATTGGGAGAAATAGGAATTGTAAAAAGTATGAGAGCAAGTTTTTCTTTTTATCTTGTCGAGCGAGAAAATAATATTCGAATGGAGAAATCACTCGGAGGAGGAAGTTTATTAGATATAGGATGTTATTGTGTCCATTCGATCCGTTCTTTGTTACATGCAGAACCAGTTATTTTGTCTGTTCGCTCCACTTTTGATCACATGAAAGGTGTAGATATAGTCACAAGTGGTTGGCTAAAGATGAGCAACGGCGTGCATGCTTTATTTGATTGCAGCTTCGATATGTTTTCCCGCAATGAATATGAAATTATCGGAACGAAGGGAAAAGTAACCGTTCCGCGGGCGTACCGTCCTGACATACAACAAGGCAACGGTTTAATCATCATCCAAACGGATGACGGAAAAACGCGGGAAGAAGTAGTAAGCGGCGACCAGTACCGTCTACAGGTGGAGCACTTTTCGCAATGTATCCTCGCTGGAACAACGCCAAGCTATTCGGACGATGCGATCATCCAACAAGCGAAAGTGTTAGATGCGTGCCGCATGTCAGCGGAAACAGGAAAAGTGGTCGAGTTAACCGTTTAAGCAACGTACGAAGAAAGGTAGGAAGAGGGATGAGAATTGTACAGGAACAATGGACGGAAGTAGGTGGCCGTCCGATTATCGCCTATACCTTTACGAACGATAACGGGATGGAAGTGACGTGTTTAAATTATGGGTGCATCATTACAAAAATATTGGCTCCTGACAAACACGGAAACTATGAAAATGTTGTCTTAGCGTTCAATGAGTTTTCTCCGTATCTTACAAACAGCCCGTATTTCGGAGCGGTGATCGGAAGAGTGGCGGGAAGGATAAAAAATGCCTCTTTTGAATTAAACGGAAAAACCTATACGTTATACAAAAATGAAAACGGCAACCATTTACATGGCGGCAAAAAAGGATTTCATCATGCCATTTGGCAAGGAGCGGGATTTTCTAAAAAAGAGGAAGCCGGCGTCCAATTTTCGTATACAAGTGTCGATGGCGAAGAAGGTTATCCGGGCAATGTAGACGTTCAAATCACATATACGTTAAATAACCAAAACGAGTTCATTATTTCTTACCGTGCGACTTCTGACCAAGACACGCCGCTCACGTTAACGAACCATACGTATTTTAATTTGAGCGGCAATTTAAAAAGCGATATTTTACACCATCGTTTAAAAATCAAGAGCAATCAGTTTTTAGAGCTGGACAACGAGTTTATTCCGACCGGTGTGCTTTTAGATGTGGCGAATACGCCTTTTGATTTGCGCGAAGGAAAAACGATAAAAGAAGGCGTGGAAGCAAACCATCCGCAAATCGCCTTAGTCGGGCAAGGGTATGATCATCCGTTTTTATTAAATGCTCATCACGACGAAGAAATCGTTTTGTTCGACCCAAAAAGCGGACGAACATTACTAGTAGAAACAGACGAACCAGGGGTAGTAGTATATACGGGCAATCAGCTTCCGGATGAAATAAAAGTAAACGGAGTGCCATCGCGAAAATATTTAGGCATTTGTTTAGAAACGCAAGCATTGCCGGATGCGGTACATCATCCGCATTTTCCTTCTTGCATTTTGCGAGCAGGTGAAGTGTATTCATCTGTTACGAAATATACGTTTCGTGTACATGAGGAGGGAGAAAGATGAACTATCGTCGGTTAGGAAACACAGAACTGGAAGTGAGCGAAGTAAGTTTCGGAACGTGGGTGATTGGCGGTTCTTGGGGGCAAACAGATGATAGTGAAGCATTGAAAGGGTTGCAGCGGGCGATTGATGCTGGTGTCAATTTTTTCGATACGGCAGATGTTTATGGCGACGGTCATAGCGAAGAACTTCTAGCAAAAGCGACAAAAGGAAAAAAGGACGACATTTATATTGCTACGAAATTTTGTCGGGCTGGGGACATTCATGACTTTCACACCTACTCCGAAGAAAACGTGCGGAAATATTGCGAAGGAAGTTT
>OFGS01000177.1_pt1 | contig 16646 bp, 15 predicted proteins | sample 1521851 | NCBI WGS metagenome assembly OFGS01 (sample SAMEA3142070, study PRJEB24117) | hot springs metagenome
TTCTGCCCAGAACGAATGGAAACTGAGCGGACTGTACATAGGATGGCCCGTTCTTCAGCAGCTGTGAGGTCGTTCATCGGTGCGGGGATGTAGCGCTTCTCGAGGTCATTCCAACGTTTGACGCATACTTGCAACTTCCCTTTTCCAAACAAAAGCGTCACGACAATCATTAGTTGATCGTCTATCGTTTTAAAAAATAAAAATACATCATCTTTTGTTGTACATGTAATCATGCGATAGCGAATTGGTTCCAGCGGCAACTTTTCGATCGGTGAGATAAACTGAAGTGAATCAGAAAAGTGAATTGGTTCAATTGTTCGGGACTCATGAAAAGGAGGATACGGTTTCTCTTTAATAAGCACTTCACACGTTTTTCCTCCCCTTTTTGTTTGATGAACAATGAAATTCGAAAAATAAATATTCACAATTCATCCTCTCCTTCAAGTTTTTCCAATGTATATTTTTACATTTAAAGAATATTCAATCAACTTTTTTCGACAAAGAACTTGTTGATTTTTGTTCTATTTTTGAACATTTTAATTTTTGTTCTTAAAAAGAGCAAAACATCCCTTGTTCTTCTTCTATTGTAAAAAGAAAAAAGGGAATTTGGTGGAACATGATGTTACAACATATGAGCGAACAAATTAAACGTTTGCGCAAAGCAAACCATTGGACGCAAGAGCAGCTGGCGCAACGGCTAAACGTATCTCGTTCAAAAGTGAGCAAATGGGAAAACGGCGAGGTGCTCCCTGATTTAAAATCGATCATTGACATGAGCGATTTGTTTCGTGTGAGCGTTGATTTTTTACTTGGCAAACATCCGACAGATGAACAACTGCTGCAAGAAGTCAAACTCGCGTACGGAACGAATGAGATGGATGAAGAACGACTCGCGCTTATTCGTTATATCAATGAACAGCGTGAGCTCGCAAAGCGTCTATATGCGTTGCAATCATTGCCTTCGCATAAGCGAAAACGAGTGGAAGAAGTAGTCATAAAAATGATTGATGAAATGATTGAAGCATTGAAATAAAAAAAAGGGGCTTTTTGCCCTTTATTCAATGCCAATTAATTTTTTTAACCGATACACGTCAGCCTCTGTTTGCCATTGTTTTTGCGCATGCAATTCAAATTTATCGTGCAGCTTGTCCACTTTTGTTTCTAACTTTCCGATGCGCACATGCAGCTCTTTTATTTCTTGTTTCAAACTTTCCATCTCTGCGCGCATTTCACGCACTTCATACAGCAATTCTTTTACGGCTTGTAAAACTTGGCTTTCCATTTTCTATTCACCCCTTTCTCCCCCCCTAGCATATCACTCCCATCATAGACGGTCAATTGAAAAAAAGAGGCTAGCAAGGGGGGCTAGCCAAACTGTGAGGGAGCAGTAAGAGGACGCATTTTGGAAGGAAATGAGAGGAATCGGTTTTGCATCACCTCCTCGACTCATATGATACGGGAAGGAAAAAATAATGTAAAATTTCGATTTTTCAATTTTCAAGCGATTTTTTTCGTTTTTTTGCCGTTTTTCGGCCGTTTTTGACGAAAAAAGTGCTTGAAAATTCAATTTTCACTTTTTCTTTTCTTTTTTTGTTGTATGTTGTTCGTATGATATAATGGAAATAACTACTGTTGCGAGGTGGTTTTGTGAAAACATTTAAGCTCGTTGCGCTCACGCTATTACATGAGCAAAAACAAGACATTCCGCTCATTGACGGTTTAATGATTAATAAAGAAGATGAAAATAAACGATGGCTCGTTGAAGCGTATATCGAGCAAACATATCGCGAGTTGTTTACATCGTTAAAAGAAAACGGAACGACGTTTGATGCACTCGTCACGATTTCACGAACAACGAACGATCCCGCCCACGTCCGTGCCACCGTCCGTTCGGTGACGTTGATGGGTGAACGAATAAGCGTATTAATGGATGCGACAATTGTGAAACGCTCCAATTTAGCTGAAGTCGTATTAGAAGATTTAGTTCAACGCGGACTGCACGGCGAAACGCTTCTACAACAATTTAAACAACAAATGCATACAAAAAAAGGCTAACGTTTTTGTTTCGCCACGACGACATACCGTTTCGGAGCATCCCCGATCCAGCGAAACGGATAGCATGTAATTAACGTCAACGTCGGATGTGCCTTTGGAACGAGCACCGTTTGATCGTCAGGACGAACGATGCGAATATGTTGCACGACATACGTCCACGTTTTGTCGTTCGTCCGCACGATCAGCTCATCGCCTAATTGAATGTCACCGAGCTGGCGAAATACCGTATCGCGATGCCCTGCTAGAATGGTATGGTTTCCCTCCCCTGGGAGCGCGCTTCGTTCATCATGTGCGACTCCCTTATCCAATTGTTCCATCCCTTCGTAAATCGGCATATATATGTTTTGTTTCGGAATGAAAAGCGTCCCGATCGCATCATGCGGTTGTTCACTCTGTTGCACTGCTTCATACGCCCGATGCCAACCGAGCGCATTTGCCCAAATGAAAGATGCCCCAAAAAGAAACAACGCTATCGCAACGGCTCGCATCGTTTTCCCTTCCTCCATAACACGAAACTTCCTAACAAAAAGCAAACGCCGATGATGATGTTCATTCCGTACGAAGAAGCTGTTTTTGGCATGCGCGCAACGAGCAAGCCGCTTTCTAAATCGAGCGCCATCATGCCGATATGTGCGAGCTGTTCGCTTACATCAATAAACGTACTTTCATTCATTCGTTCGCGCGGAATGTACACATCCGCAACAAAATTCCCTTTCTCATCGTACCATTCCATCACGACAGGGGCATGAACGGTTTGTAATTGTTCAAACGAAATTGGTGTTCGTCCTTGTTCGTTGACTTCATATACTTTTGCTTGAAGCCGATAAAGTGAGAGCCATTCGTTCCAAAAATGGAGCACCGTTTCTCGCTCTTGTTTTGTTAACGGTGTGGATGGATCGCGCAAGACGAGCGTTTGCATTTGTTCGTCGAGACGTTCAAATGTTTGTTTTGCAGACAGAGGGGTACGTTCAAATAAGCGACGAATTTCATCTTCCGTTAGCCCAATCGTCGCTAACATATCTGTCATCGCTTGCATCGTATCGTAACGGTCGCGGTAAAACGATAACGCATAATTTAAATCTTCGACGAACGTATAATGTTGCAGTTGTTCACCGAACTGCCCGAGAAGCGCTTCCGCTTCTTCTCTCGTCATATCGTACCGTAACAACAACGCATCGAGACGTTCAGGCGTGATCGGGGTACCGAGCTGCTTTTTTAACGCATCAAGCGATGAAAAATCGTGAATCGTCATATTCCATTTCGCCAAATAACGCGTCAAATCTTCCATCGTCCACCCGATGTCTTGTACATACTGTTTTACTGCTTCTTCATATGTCGCTGCTTGCACTGGTGTGGCGAATAAAAAAAGAAATAACCATAGCACGCGCATCTTTTTTCCTCCCTTATGTGTGCTATGGTTATTTTGTTCGATTATTCCATTTTTATACGATTAAAAATATACTTCATATAGTGCGCGCACCGCTTTTTCTACCGCATCGGCTTTGACGCCAAACATCATGCTCACTTCAGATGAACCTTGGTTAATCATTTCAATATTGACGTTTGCCCGCGCAAACGCTGCCGTCGCTTTCGCCGCAATACCGACGCTCCGCTCCATTCCCTCACCGACGACCATAATAAGCGCTAAATCGCGTTCAATAGACACTTCATCTACACGCAACTCTTTCACGATGCGCTCCAAAACGCGGCGTTCTACGTCTCCAGCTAATTGTTCTTCACGTAAAATGACCGACATATTATCAATGCCTGATGGTGTATGTTCATATGAAATGCCTTCATCTTCTAAAATTTGTAACAATCGGCGTCCAAATCCGATTTCGCGGTTCATTAAATATTTGCTGACGTTAATGCTGCAAAAGCCGGTGTCGCTAGCAATGCCGGCGACAGGACGCTCGCGATGATCTCTCGTGGCGACGATCATCGTTCCCGGCGCTTCAGGATTGTTCGTATTTTTCACACATACCGGAATGCCGCGACGATATACTGGTTCGAGCGCTTCATCATGAAAAACAGAAAAACCAGCATACGACAGCTCGCGCATTTCGCGATATGTTAGCTCTTTTAATTGGCACGGATGCTCGACGATCGATGGATTGACGCAGTAAATGGAATCGACGTCGGTAAAGTTTTCGTATAGCTCAGCACCAACACCTGCGGCTACAATCGAGCCGGTAATGTCCGAACCGCCGCGCGGAAACGTCACGATATGCCCAGAACGAGAATAGCCGAAAAAGCCAGGGATGACTAAAATGCCACTGCGCTCATTTAAACGGGCGAGCTGATCGTATGACTCAGGCAAAACTTGTGCGTTCCCCGGTTCATCCGTCACGAAAATGCCAGCATCTTTCGGATTGACGTAATGCGCTTCATAACCGAGCTCACGAAAATAATGCGCCATCAACTTCGCGTTATTATCTTCTCCGCTCGCCTTTAACGCATCAAGCAAGCGCTCCGGTTGATCGCGATACGTATCGATCACTTGTTGTAAGCTTGCAGAAATGACATCTAAAATATCGCGCGACAAATGCAAATCGGTAACAATTTCATCGTAACGCGCGACAACTTGCGCAAGCACCCCTTCGTACAACTCATCTTCTATCACTTGTTTCGCCAACGTAATAAGCAAGTCCGTCATTTTCGTATCATCTTTACACCGCTTGCCTGGGGCAGAGACGACGACAAATTTGCGCGCTTCATCCGATGTCACGATATGTGCGACTTTTTGAAATTGCTGTGCATTGGCAACAGAACTTCCTCCAAATTTTGCGACTTTCATATGCGATAACCCTTTCCTTCTATTTTTCTATAAAAATAACAGCTGTATAAGCCGCTATTTTACGTTTCGTCGTAAACAAGTCAACTTATTTTCTTATCATAGCACATCTTCATTTATTTTTGTCAGAAAAATTTTTCAATTTACGTATTCCTTCTTTGCAAACACCGTACGATAGCCATGAACAGCCGGCGCAAAGCACATCTAAATCATCCGGCTCAACGGCCCGCTTCGTTCGCTCGATGAGCTCCGACTTCATATAAACTCCTCGTTCTTCGAGCTGTAAATGGTTGAGCACGCGCCGATCCATCGCCAATACGTGCTCGTTCGATTCTTCATCTGCTTCGCAACGGTCGATCCCATGATGGGGACATGCATAACACGCCTCATCGAGAGCAGCGATGACACGAATCGGCACATCGCTATCGGGATCGCGCATGAGCGCGACAATTTCACTCATCTTTTCCACAAACGATTCGCTATATCCCATCCCTTGAAACCCATGCACACATAATAAATGATGTCCACGCAACGTCCTCATCGTTGTCCCCTTTTCCCTCGTACTACCGAGATATTATACACTATTTTTCATAGTTATTCACTATTCTTTGTTGTAAAATGAAAATGAGCATCGCTGTTTTGTACATTTTCCCTTCCAACGTCCCTTTTTGTATGTCGACAATGAGTTCTTGTTTATTTTTTAAAATGACTTTCGTTTTCTTTTTCTCATATGGCTGTATGGTCTTGATGTGGGATTGTGCCATCCATATGCATCGATCGCTGTCAGGAGAACATGTTGGAAAGAAGTAGAGCTGAAGCGCTTCACAAACGGAGACGGGAACCATTTGCCGAATGCCGAGAATATGTTTTGCCGCATGCACTTTTCCTTCATATGTACTTCCGTAGTAACGGCAGCTTTGTTCCATAATTTGTTTCGGTGATTGCTCTACTTTGTACGTATTGTACAATTCGTATACAATTGTGCCGAGCCGGCCGTATTCATCGTATTGCGGCACGAGCGCAGCCGTTTCCTCCATAATAATGTACTCTTCCATCCGTTCCATCATAACTCCCCCTCACAAATGTATGTTCGCCATTTATTATAATGAATTTTCATAATTTTAACAATAAAAAATCTCGGAAAACTCCGAGATTATACGATAAACTGCTTCCCTTTTTCCGCTAAATGTTGTGCTTTGTCGCTTAACGTTTGCACATTTGCCGCAATTTCTTGCACAGCGGAAAGCAGCTGTTCGTGCGCCGCTGCTGCCGTTTGCGTTTGTTGCTCTGCTTCTTGAGCGATCGCTTCCGTCTCTTTCATCGTTAATGCCAGCTCATCAAAAGCGCTCGTCATGACAGCAATTTTTTGGGCGACATCGTCCATTTGAACCATCACGTCGTTCGTTGCTTGTTGAATGCGGTCGAACGTGTCATCCGCTTCACGCGCCAGCATCATGCTTTTTTCCGATTCTTTGCGCACGTGCTCCATCGCTTCAACCGACTGCGACGTATCTGTTTGCACTTCTTGCAATAGTTCACGTATTTGCTTCGCCGATAAAGACGATTGTTCTGCCAATTTTCTTACTTCATCCGCCACAACCGCAAATCCGCGGCCGTGCTCACCTGCGCGCGCCGCCTCAATGGCAGCGTTTAACGCCAACAAGTTCGTTTGTTCTGCAATGTTTGTAATCATTGTCGCCATTTGAGCAATATCGGCTGATCGTTGATGCAACGCTTGAATCCATTCACTTGATTGCACAATAAAGTTGTTCATCGTTTTCATTTGATCGATCATTTTATCCATAGCGGCCGTTCCTTTTTCCGCTTCAGCCGTCATCGCTCGCGCCGCTTCTGTTGCTTGTTGGGAACGCGATAAAATGTAGTTTGTGTCACCGACGAGCGTTTGGACAGATTCAGCATTTTGCTGGGCCCATACGCGCTGCTTGCTTGATCCGGCTGCTACTTCCTCCATCGTTGCCCCCACTTGCTCCATCGCTTGTGCCGCTTCCTCCGTAATCGCAGTCAACTCGTGCGCCGACGCGGACACATCGCGAGAAAGTTGTTGGTTGGCGCTAATCATCGCACGAAATGAGGCGATTAGCGAATGGAACGATTGGGCAATACGCGCAAATTCATCATTTGAAGAAACAGGCATTTGCACCGTTAAATCCCCATTTGCCGCCTGCATGCTCGCTCGTTCGATGGCGACAATTTGCTCGCGCACCGCCATGTAAAAGGCGATAAATAAGTAAATGACAACCGCTACCGCGAACGCTCCAAAACCGATCGTCACCCATTTCTCAAACATGACCGTACGATATTCGTGATCTAAATGCTGCTGGAATGCTTGAAGCGAAAAACGGGCGAGCTCATGTAACGTTTCATGCGCATCGTTCGTTTTTTCGTATAAATCGACAGAGGTGAGCGAAATGCGATTCGTTTGTAAAAATTCACGTTGAAACAAGCTCGTCATACTTAATAAATCCGTCGCAATGATATCGTTGTATTGTTGCACTTTTTTCCGCATCGCTTCTTGATCCGCAAAAAGCGGGGCGGTCGAACGGCTGACTGTTTGCATCGCCGTTTCTAGTACGTTCGTCCAATACGTCATTTTCGAACGTTCAATTTCGTACAATTCGCTCTTTAACGTCAGTTCTGCCGCGTACGACTGCGCGCCGCCAATCGTTTCCGTTAATATTGGGACATGCTCGACGAACAAGCGGGCTAAATAATGATTGTTCATATCGTTATCGAGCGAGACGTTCGAGCGGTCAGCGATGTAAAGCAACATTTTTTGCACATCATAAATGAGCGCATTGTGGCGTTTTATCGCTTCAGAAACGGTAAACGTCGTCCAGTTTTGTTGGATATCGTTTATTTGTTGAATAAGCTGTTTCCACTGTTGTTCGTCAATAAACGAAGCGCGTTGCTTTTGATGCACAGCTTGCAGCGAATCAACCGATTTTTTTATCATCTTTTGCGCTTCCGCTACGTTTTCTTCTTTCCCATGCCCTAACAAAACGGTCGCCGTATATTCACGATGCTTTTGTAAACTATACATCGCATCCATCATCGGAGCAATATATGCAATCCCTTCGCTTTCTCGTTCAATAAATGTTGCTTTTTGCGTCAATAGCCGAACGTACAATACGCTAATCATAAAAAGAGTAAACATAAAAATGATTGCCAACAACATGAACTTTTTACTAAAAGGCAGGCGATTAAGCAACTTTTTCCCAAACGTAAACACCGCTTCATCCACGCTCCTTACGAAACTAATATGTATGTATTGTTTTCTATTTTATCAGACGATTCATAAAAATTATATAAAAAAAATAAAAATTAGGCTGTTAGACCTAATTTTTATTTCGGAATAAAGCGAGCGCTTGTGCGGCTGTTTGTTGTGCATGTTGTTGAAGGAGCGCGACCGCGCGAACCATCGTTTCTTTTCGCTTTTCTCGTTCGTTCATACATTGCTGAATATAGGAAAATAGTGCTTCGCCGTCCCAGTCGTCTCGTTCGACATGCGCAAACACCGATTGGTTTGCTTGCTCGGCAAACGCATCAATTTTCGGATCGTACGACAGAGCGATAAACGGCGTATGGGCGACCGCTGCGAAAATAAGGGCGTGTAGCCGCATACCTACAAGCAAATGAGCATTTTGAATCATCGCCATTTTTTCTTCGATGCTTGCATCATGCGGCGCCACAACCGCACGTTCAGTCATCATCGCCAGCACGCGATGGGACGTTTCATCATCATGACTTCCGTGCATCGGAATAAACACAACTTCAAATCCAGCCTGTACAGAGCGATCGAGCGCTACCGCTATTTTTCTTTCAAAATCGCGACCGCGCGGCCAATCGCGCACCGAAACGGCAATGACTGGACGGGTAAACGATTGTTCGTTCCACCACGTCGTTGGCGACGTCGGCGGCTTCAGTCCCATCACTGGATCAGGTACGACCGTAATCGACCGTTTTACACCTAACGTATGCAATAACTGAGCAGACGGCTCATCGCGTACCGTGATGCGATCGACTTGATTAAGCGTCCATTTCATGAGCCATTGATTTTGTTTTTTATTGACAGGCCCCATTCCTTGGGCATACACCATCACCGGCTTTCCTAACCATTTCGCTAGTTGCATAATCCCAGTGTAATACGGAATGCTGCGCCAGCCCGTTTGATCTTGAAGCAAGCTGCCACCGCCGCTAATCAATCCATCACTTTCGCGGAGCGCTTGAATGATTTCGTTTATTCGCCAGCGATTTACCGCATGAACGCCGTACGTCTGTTTCGTAAACGATGGATCGTTCGACAAAACCGTCACTTGTACATGCGGATCGTGCGCACGAAGCGCCTGAATAATCGCATATAAAATAGCTTCATCTCCCACGTTATGAAAACCGTAATAGCCCGAAAGTACAATGTTCATCGTATCACCTTTTTCCATTTCCACACCGAGCGATAAATATAAACGAGCGCGATACCGAGCACAAATCCGATCCCGAGGCTATATATCGTGCGAGTAAATGAAATGAAGAGCGGAATGTGCAGGTGTGTAAATGTATTCATCATCGACAACCAGCCGATCGTTCCTACAACGAGAAGAGCAGCACCTAATTGCTTTTGTCGGTTTATGACCGCTAAAGCGAGCACGTAGACTGGAAAACCGAGCAAAAATTCTTTCGTGCGCGGGCGTACGTACAACCATTCTTCTAATTTTTGTCTCGCTGCTAGTTCAAACGCACTCGCCGTTCCTGTATTGCCAGAGCGCAAGACGTAGTACGCCAACAAAGCGAAAATAATCAAGCTAAGCACGACATGTCCGACGGTAATCGGATGCTTCCATAACCGCTTCATGAAAGGTAACATCGGCTCTTGAACAAAGGAAGGTAAAACGAGCGCGACCATCGCTACAATCGGCACAACATAAACGAGCTTTACCCCACGAAATCCTTCGCCAACATAAGCGATATACTCGTTTCCATACAACATTGTCACAATCCAGCTAATTCCGACAAACGAAAGGACGATTGCACGAATATATGCCATCATCGTTCCGCGCCATCCTTCTTGGACGGAAGAAGGCTTTGCGGCGTAAACAGGTGTCACAATCGCCACAAGTAAAGCAAGTGCTTTCCATGCTAAATCGATCGCGAGAAATGCACCAGCCACGCTAAGAGCGAACGCCCCCCCTGCCGCCACAAATGCCCATAACGGCGAAACGAGCGAACGAATAGCAAGAAAAAGGAAAGCTGTCGTCCCAACAATTAAGCCAATGGTTGCCATAGACGACCGCTCTACTGGCGCAAACGGTTCACTTTTTCCGGGCGTATAGTGGCTTGGCATATGTTGAACGATTTGTTTCATGACGGAAACGGTTTTTTCAATATTTTGGGCTGTTTCTTCGGATGTATACGGGCGAATAAATAGGGCGCGAATGTTGCGCTCTTTAATCGCACGAATCGCTACATCAACCGCTTCATTTGGCTTTCGCTGCTCTAAATTTAAACTATGCAAACGAACAACGTGCACATCCATCGCTTTTGCTAATGCCGTCAACCCTTTCGCTTCATAAAACTCCGTTGACAATAAAGCATACCCTGCACGCTTCCATCTTTCTCCCCACTTCTCCACATCAGACGGGTAGCCTGCTACTTGTTCACCAGTAGGAAGCAGTTTTGACATATGTTCATTTTTTAACGATTCTACTTGTTGAAGCACGCGGACGCTCGCTTCATTCATATCGCGCGCATCTGGAATGCGAAGTACAACCATAAAACCGCGTTCGATGACATGAGCGACTTTTGCTTCATCGTATCCGAGCGGCACGCGCTCAATTTTTTTCGCATTTCCTTCAATGACATAGTACGTTTTTTGATTGATTCCAACTTCTCGGACGTCATCGCCGAACGTGTCGCGTAATGACGAAGCGACTGGGAACGCATCGTTAAGCGGATACACAACAAGTCCGCGCGATGGCATTTGATCGACACGTTCATTTAATAACACGAGCGTATGCTTCCATTCGTCCATCTTTAACAACAACACATGTCCTGATTTTTCAAGTGACTCGAGCGTTTCTGCTTCAATGCTCACCGTCGTTAATCCAGCTTCTTTCAGCTTCTTCCACACATGTTCGCTATCCTGTTGCAACCACGCCTCAATTTCGTCGTACGGCATGATCATTTCATACGTCCGATTGTTCCACTCCACTTCATGCCGCTTGCCTACCGCCGGGGCGATGAGCACGAGCGAAATCGCTATAATCATTAACAACCATTTTTTCACGTGTTTCATCCCTTCTTCGTTTGATTCAACCATTGGCGCATTTGCTGGAGCGTAACGCCACCGAGCGCGAGCACAACTCCAACATAAAGCAAGCCCCCTCCGATCGTTGCCGCCGCTACATAAGCGAGAGAAGCCATTCTACTAGTCGTTGGGGAAATGAAAAATAAACATACGCCCATCATGAGTGAGGCGAGTGCGTAAATGATCGCTTGGCGATTCCAAAATGCGAGCGGAATGCGCCGGCGAATCGCATAATGATTTGCCCACGTAATCAACGCATACGTGACAAACGTCGAAATGCCGGCACCGATTAGGCCGTACCGTGAAATAAACAAAACGTTTGCTCCCCATTTCACGAGACAGCCTATTACAATAATGAAAGCAGCTCGTTTCGACTCGCCAATGCCTTGTAAAATGCCGGTTCCAAGCAACGCAAATGATGTAAACAGAGAGCTTGCCAACACAACCGCCATCGTCGCGCTCCCTTCGTCATTTGTGAATAAAGCGACGTTGAGCGGAACGGTTAAAGCGACGAGTCCTGCCGCTATGGGCCATGATAAAAAGTGGGATAGCCTAAACGACTGTTCGATCGTTTGCTGTGCTCGGTTTATTTCCCCTTTTGCTAGCTGTTTACTTAACAGCGGAATGAGCGGGAGCACAAGGGAAGATGAAAATACGGTCGCAATTTGCACGAGCGCTGTGCCACGGCTGTACAGCCCAAATAAGTAGCTCGTTTCCCCTGCTTTTACCCCATGCCAACGAAGGGCGATCGGGACGGAGAGCGAATCGACTAAATTTAAAAATGGCATCGCAAGCGCACCGAGCGCAATCGGGATAGATAAAGCTAAAATCGTTCGACTCGTCTTGATCCATTGCACACGTGAAAGTTTTACGCGCTTCGGACGATAAAGGGAACGGCGGTACAACATGCGTAAATATATAAGGCTAGCAAGCGCACCGAGCGGTGAACCAATCATGATTCCCCCTGCCACGACATCGTCTGGATACGCAACGCGAACCATATAAAAAGCAAGCAGTAAAATAAAAGCAACGCGCACAAATTGCTCAAGTACTTGCGACGTAGCTGTCGGCTTCATATCTTCAAGCCCTTGGAAAAAGCCGCGATATACAGCCATATACGGCGAGATGAGCAACGTCGTACTGACGACGATAATCGCCCATTGCGCTTCCTTGCCACCTAGTGCTTGAGCGATCCATGAGGAGCCTCCTGCAAGGAGCGAAAAGCTGAGCACGCCGAAACTAAATGCCAACATGCTCGCCGTCTGCACGAGACGCGCCACTTCATCTTCTTTTTGCTGCGCGCGCGCTTCCGAAATTAATTTTGACACCGCGATAGGAATGCCTGCGACAGATAAAATTAAAGCAACCATATAAAGCGGGTAAACGAGACTGAAAATACCGAGCACTTTATCCCCTGCAATATTTTGCAACGGAATACGAAAAATGCTGCCGAGCACTTTCGAAATAATCGTACCGATCGTTAAAATCATCGTTCCTTTTATAAATGACTGACTCATTTTCCGACAACCTTCTGTTTTAAGATGGTCCACGCAAAGCGCGGCAACGCAAGCATTCGTTTCGCCCGCGTCGGCTGTTTTAACAGTCGATACAACCATTCTAAATGGAGACGAATCCATAGTTCAGGCGCGCGCTTCACCACGCCAGCAAGCACGTCAAAACTACCTCCGACGCCCATCCATACACCGCTTCCGACTGTCTGTATATGTTGAGAAATCCACTGTTCTTGTTTCCCCATGCCTAACGCGACAAAAACGAAATCTGGTTCAGCTCGCTTCACTTCTTCGATGATCGTCTCATCGTTCCAATCGAAGTAGCCGTTGCGTACGCCGACTAAACGGGCGTTCGGATAGCGGTCGCGCACATGTTTGGCTGCCGCTTGTACAACTTCTTCTTTTGCGCCGATCATATATACGCGATATTCATGCTCATCGGCAAGCTGCAAACAGCGGCAAAGCAAGTCGTAGCCAGCCACTCGCTCTGGAAGCGGCGTTCCGAGCAGCTCAGCGGCTTTCACGACCCCGATGCCATCCGCGACGACGTAATCGGCTTGCTGAATGGTCGCCATATATGTAGGTTCCTCATTTGCTTTCATCACAATTTCAGGATTAGCCGTAACGATAAAACAAGGCTTTTGTTGCTTCACGCGCGCGTGAATCGCGGAAACGACTTCATCCATCGTCGCGCGCACAAATGGAACTCCGAGTATGTGAATCGTTTGAAACGACATAAAAAACTCTCCTTCGCTTCGATCATTCGACAACATTATTAATCATATCACATGAATATAACAATTGACTATTTCTTCTTTGTCATAACATTGGTAAACTAATGGTATACATATGTGCATAAGAAAGGGTTGCATACGCCATGGAACAATGGACAAACGATACCGTCAACCGAACGGTAATGGCTCTCGTTCAACAATTAACAAAAGATTGGACGAAGACGAAAGTACACTCCGAAATATTAGAGATTTTTATGAAAATGCGCATGGAAACAAAAACAGAAGAAGAATACGTTTCGTTATTGTTGACGAACGTCGCTTTTGCGACGGAATCAAGTTTCGCGCTAAACAAAATATTTGAGCTTATTTTGCTCAATAAACAATTTCCTCCTGCAGAAGCTGTGCAAGCGTGGGTTACTGATGCCCATGAAAAAATTGAACAACAATTGCCGACGTTGCGCGACATGTATCAAAAACATTTTAGCGGCGAAGAAAATATGAAGCGGAAACTTGAAATAAGCTACTGCCCTGTATTATTAAGCAATCGTATCAAAACAGATTTTATTTTTGCTTTCATTCACGAACAAAACCAGCCGATGATGAAAGACTTTTTCCATGCCGATCCAAAAGCGGTGCTCGAAGCGCTTCATCACATCAGCGGCTTTTTCGCAAGCATGATTTTAGAAGGAATTGAACTGATATGAAAAAGGGAGCCGATTCGCTCCCTTTTTTATTGCACATCATTCATTAATTTGGCTGAGGCTAAAAACTTCACTAACGCTTTGGCAATTTCTGCGCGTGTTATATAACCGTCCGGTACAAAACGTTCGTTCTCCCGACCTGTAAAAATGTTAGCTTGATACATTTTTTCTACGCCGTCTTTTGCCCACAACTTAATATGTGCAGCATCTTTGAAATCCGTCACTTTTCTCGACGTATTTAATTGCGTCATGTCATAGTTCAAGAAGGAAAGTTCTAACGCTCGTTTCAACATGACCGCAGCTTCCGCACGAGTAATTGGAGCGTTTGGTGCGAACAAGCCGTTTCCTTTCCCTTGAATAATTCCATGTTTCACCGCTGCTGCAAGTTCCCCATTTTCGTTAAACCATTCCGTTCCTTTTACATCTTTGAATCGCTTATCGTATGCTTCACCTGGTAAACCTAAAGCACGAACTAATAGCACAGCAAACTGCGCACGCGTCATATTTTCTTTCGGTGCATACATTTGATCTGTTTTTCCTTTAATGATGTACTTTGACGCAAGCGCCTCAATATACGCTTCAGCCCATGTTTTTCCACCGTCTACATCCACAAACGTCTTTTGATTTTCAACAACAACATATGTTGAGTTAGTTAATGATTTCACGGTAGCTTGGTCACCGTTAAACACCGTTGGCACGGGTACAAGCTTTCCGTTAGCATCGACGCGTACCGCCACTGAGCGATGTGGGATAAACACTTTCGTTCCCTTTAATTCACGTTCAACGTATTGAGTGAAGCGTGTGATTGACTCTGCTTTGTTGTTTGCTATAGCAACAATGTTAAACTCTACCGCATCTGATACAGCCGATATCCCTTGAGGCGGATTGACTTTCGTCATTTCAATTGCAATTTTAACGTTTTCTACGCTTGCACCTAATTTTTGTGCCACTTCAGCTAACTTAGCTTGAATTTCTGCCACAGGCAACTTGTACGACGCTTTATCTGTTTGAACATGAACGACCGCTTTCGCTTCCTTTGCGGCTACATCACTGAACAATTTTGCAGGTACTTCCGCTTTGACTACTTCATTTGCCCCAAGCGTTCCTACACCTAATGCAATCTCTTTATTTTGTGCTGACACAAGATTGACGATGTCTGCAATTTTCTCTGCTTTTACTTCTGTTACTTTTTCTTTTTGACCTTTGCTGTTCGTTTGTTCTTTTGTCGTTGCGACATCCTGACCGATAGTTACTTTACCATTTTCGGCACCAGTTGTTGGTGGAGGGGTAACCACTGTGCCACCGCCTGTGCTACCACCGCCTGTGCTACCGCCACTAGCTGTAACTGACACAGACTGCTTCTTCGCAATTGTTATTCCATCGATTTTAGCAAAAACATCGACTGTTCCTGTTTGATGTGCAGTCAAAACATTCCCGCTAAACGTTGCAATCGCTGGGTTTGAAGTTTCCCATTGAATAGACGTTGTTAAACTGACCATGACATTGCTTCCCTGAACAATAGGGACGCGAAGTTCATACATACTACCGTTATTAGCAATGAGAGCACCCTTCTCTGCAAACGCGCTCCCAAGCATTTCAGAACGTGCTTGCTTACTTTTGTCAATAACTTCGTTGTTTAATTTCTCCTGTAGCTGGAACAACTTCTGCACAGATAAACCGATGGAATCAAGCTTACCTTGTAGAGTATTAAAGTTTCCTGCTCTCAATGTATTTTGAACTGCTGTCTCAATAACCGCTGCATATGATATGTTCGACTGTGCTGCATTTTGCACAATAGCTTCTTCTAGGTTAGGCTCCATCGCTAATACGAAATCAATAAGTTGATCCGCAGTAACGTTATTTGTTTCATCGAATAACGTGTTAAATTCATCCGCGTACTGTGTACGGAAATCTTTCACCGCTTGTGAAAGATCAGAAGCACTTCCATGTTTCGTGTATATAACATTCGCCACACCTTTAATAAGAGCAACAAGTGCATCCTGCTTAGCGGTCCCATTTAACGATAATCCATCGACTGCGCTTGAAATGTGGGTGTATTCAATGTCATCAATCTTGCTTTTTGCATTGTTCAAAACCGCCGCATCAGCATTCTTGTAAAAAATATAAAATCGAGTGGCTAGTTGATCGATTTTTTGATCGACTGTTTGCGCCGCTTCGACTTGTGTGGCTTGTCCACCAGCCGCAACTACTGGGGTAAAAGCAACAGCTGTTGCAATCATCGCCCGCAATGCCTTTTGACTCCATGGATATTTTTTCATTCCATCACCTCATTTAAGTATATGTAATATAAAGCACGCAAACTAATGTAATTTATCTTTTATTTCCATAAGTTTATAATAATTCAATTCTATGACGATATCAAGATGCATTCCTATTTTACTAGTCTAAAATGATTTATCTTCATCTTTGTAACTATTCACCCCAGTGCTAGTGTATAAAAAAGCCCAGCACAAATAGGGCATTTCGGTCATAGAAAATGCCCTAGGTAACGGAAAGAACTCGATCGATCGT
>OFGS01000178.1_pt1 | contig 16550 bp, 10 predicted proteins | sample 1521851 | NCBI WGS metagenome assembly OFGS01 (sample SAMEA3142070, study PRJEB24117) | hot springs metagenome
CCGTATTGGTTATGGAAACTAAAGCCCGAGACAACGTTACACGCGCCTATTGTCAATAAAACGGTTCCAGATGATACGTATCGTGAACATAAAGGGCTCGTTTGGCTATTAAACCAACAAAAATATGTGAAACAAGACGGGACGCGTTACGATGTAAAAACCGATTACGTTGGCTTTATACCGAAAACGAAAAAAGAACGTCCGTGGCCAAAATCGTTGCAAGAGTACGATGTCATTTACGTAGCGGATACGTATGGTGTATACGAACATGACTTCACCGCTGAAAAAAAGAAAGGGAAACGTTCGAAAAAAGTGTACGGCGGTTTGACAGAACAAGAAGTCAATCACTTGCACGATGCGCTGTTTGAAGGAAACAAAACGCTCATTGCCGAGTTTAACTCGTTTGCTAGCCCAACGGAACGATCTGTTCGCGAAACGTTTTATTCGTTATTAAACGTCGAATGGTCGGGCTGGATCGGTCGCTATTTTCCGAAGCTTGAAGATGACGAAGTACCTGTTTGGGTAAGAGAAAACTACGAAAAACAATACGATAAACGATATACGTTTACCGGACCGGGCTACGTGCTCGTCAATGAATCGGATCAGCTCGTCATTTTACATGAAAAAGAAATCGGCAAACAAGGGGTGCTGTTTACCCCGACGAACAAAGGGGAAAAAGAGCTCGGGATTGACGGCTCGATTCCGTATTCGTATTGGTTTGATATTGTCAAGCCGCTATATGACGATGAAGTGTTAGCGACGTATACCCTTTCGCTATCGAAAAGCGGGGAAGAAAAATTACGAGCGATCGGGTTGCCGACAACGTTTCCAGCGATCGTTCATCATCGCAACAATCGGTACGATGCGTACTATTTTTGCGGCGATTACGCTGATTACGGCGATGTCCCGAACATTTACCAAACGGTCGGCATCGATATATGGCGGAAATGGACGACGCGTCATGACCCGAACAGCACCGCATCGTTTTATTGGAAAGCGTACGTCCCGATGATGAAAACGATTTTGGAACATGTGCATGACGAAGAAAAGCGGACGGTTGAGCGGGCGGTCGCCAAAACAGACGATGGCATTCAACTCGCTGGACGAGTCGGAGAGCAATATGTACAAGTGTATAAAAACGGAAAATGGGAAAATGTGCTGTTAAAAGGAGTCAATATGGGAATCGCAAAGCCGGGTCATTTCCCGGGGGAAACAGCGATTACGAAAGAACAATATTTCCGATGGTTTAAACAAATTGGCGCGATGCATGCAAACGCCGTTCGCGTATATACGATTCATCCACCGGCGTTTTACGAAGCGTTTTATGAATACAACATGATTGCCGAACGCCCTCTTTATTTATTTCATGGAGTTTGGGTGAATGAAGAAACGTTTTTGCGCACGAACGATGCGTTTGCAAAAGAAAATACAGATGAGTTTGTCGCAGAAATAAAGCGAACGATCGATATCGTTCATGGGAAAGCAGCGATTGCTCCGCGCCCGGGACATGCAAGCGGCATATACCCATACGACATTTCCTCGTATGTGCTCGGCTGGATTTTCGGTGTCGAGTGGGAGCCGACCGTCGTTTATGCGACGAATGTAAAACATGCTGGTTTGCCCGACTATCAAGGGGAATACGTATATACGAAAGGAGCGTCGCCGTTTGAAATTTGGCTGGCGCGCATGATGGATGAAGCGATTGCTTATGAAACGAAAACGTACGGCTGGCAACGGCCAGTCAGCTTTACAAACTGGGTGACAACCGATTTGTTAACGCATCCGAGCGAACCGTTAGAAAAAGAAGATTTCGTATCGGTCAATCCGAACGTCATATATGAGACAAAAGCGATGCATGGCGGCTTATTTGCTTCGTATCACATTTATCCGTATTATCCAGACTTTTTAAACTATGAGCCAAAATATGTGAATTACATCGATCATCGCGGTGAGAAAAACAACTATGCCGGCTATTTGCACGATATGAAACGAGCGCATCGCCTACCGATCGTCGTCGCCGAATTTGGCGTGCCATCGTCGCGCGGCATGACGCACCGCAACGTATACGGCATGAATCAAGGATTTCATTCCGAACAACAACAAGGGCTCATAAACAAAAAACTATTTGAAGATATCGTCCATGAACAAATGGCGGGCGGATTTATTTTTACGTGGCAAGACGAATGGTTTAAACGAACGTGGAACACGATGGACTACGACAATCCTGATCGGCGTCCGTTTTGGTCCAACGCCCAAACGAACGAGCAACAATTCGGCTTGCTTAGCTTTGATCCGACCGAAAATGAAACGACGATGATAAAAGTAGATGGAAGAAAAGGAGACTGGGAGTTTCTCGGCATCCGTCCTGCGTTCAAACAGCACGGCCGCGCGCTTTATATGACGAGCGACGAGCGGTACGTTTACATTCGTTACGACACAACTGTTATGCAAGACAAAGACGTCTATATATTGTTTGATACGATACTTAATCAAGGACAATCGACAATTCTCGATGTGCCGAACGTACGAACAGAAGGGGTTGATTTCGTCCTTCATCTACGTGGAGAAAAAGAAGGGCGATTATGGATTGATAGTTATTACGATTCGTTTTATTATCATTATGGACATATGTTGCAAATGATTGCTCGCCTCTCATATGCGAACAAAAAAAATAACGGCGTATATCACCCGATTCGCCTTACGCTCAATAAAAAGTTACAAATTAAAGGAAAAACGTATCCGTTCGACTTTTACGAAACAGGCGTTATGACGTTTGGCACAGCGAATCCGAACGATGAAGCGTACAATTCGTTAACGGACGTCAGTGTGAGCAAACAAAAAGATGGATATGAAATTCGCATTCCATGGGCGCTGTTAAACGTCAAAGACCCGAGCATGCATGAAGTGATGGGCGATATGTGGCAAGAAGGGTTGGCGAGCAGTCGAACGATTGATCGTATTCGCGTCGGTGTATATGAAAAGGACTTCTCCTATCCGGCACAACAAAATGGCTGGATCGACGCAAAACAGTTTTATACGTACACGTGGGACGCATGGGAGGAGCCGACATATCATGAGCGGCTTAAGCGATCGTACACGATTGTGAAAGAAACATATAAACAAATCGAAGGGGAGAAACGATAATGGCGAAAATTTTATTAGCCGAAGATGAAGAAGTGTTGCGCATGCTTGTCGTCGATACGCTCGAAGATGAAGGGCACGACATTGACGAAGCGTGCGATGGCGAAGAAGCGATTGAAATGATTAAACAAAACGATTACGACTTAATTTTGCTTGATTACATGATGCCAATATATACCGGCTTAGAAGTCATTCAACATGTGCGCAACATGCCCGATAAAAAACATGTAAAGATTATGATGTTATCGGCAAAAAGTCAACAAGCGGACAAAGAGCGCGTACTGGCGGCCGGCGCTGACTACTTTATGGCAAAGCCGTACAGCCCGCTTGAATTAGTCGAACGAATTGGGGCGATTTTACATGGAGAAGATGCGTAACTATTTTCGACAAAGTTTAGCGAGACAGTTTCTTTTACTTGTCGTATCGTTTTTAGTCATCTTTATTGTCGGATCGGTGGCGCTTTCGTTGTATCAAGCATCGTTAGTCGCATCGTTTGAACAAAAAAAGAACGAAATTGAAACGAAAATGAAATACGCACAAGAAATCGAGCGAGCGTTTAACCAAGCGTTTTCTGATGCGCGCGGCTATTTAGCATTTAACCGAAAAGAGTTTAAGTTAAGCATTTTCCGCGAACAAGAAAACGCCCAAACCGCGCTCGATCTGTTAGAAAGCGCAGCAACGACGAAAGAAGATACGCAATTTATTGTGAAAGCGCGGCAATTTGCGCAATATTATTTCGGACGTCTCGTTCCGGAAGCGATTGAAGCGTTTGAAAACGGCAATATTAAAAAAGTATTAAGCTTATCGGAAAATGGCGGCACCGCATCCATTCAACAATTTCAATTGCAAATGAAAACGTATAAAAACAGCTTAAATGATCAATTAGATGGTGCCTTTCGACAGTTAAGTAACGAGCAGCAAACGGCCCAAACGGCGTTTATCGTATTCGTCTTTTTCATGTTATTTTTGCTTATTATCATTGCGCGCATCATGACGAAAAAAATTGGAACGCCGCTTCGTGCCCTCGCTAGCATGGCAGAAAAAATCGCAAAAGACGAACAAGTGCATAACGACGACGTCGTCCATACCTCTCGCGAAGATGAAATTGGAAAGCTCGCTCAAGCGTTTCGAAAAATGTTAGCGAGCATTCAAGATAAAGAAGAAAGTTTAATGGCGCATAACGAAGAATTGCTTGCCCAACAAGATGAACTAGAACTGCAACAAGCAGAACTCGAACAAGCGCTTGAAGCGATGCAAGCGCGCGAACGGGAATTAAAGCGATATAACGACTTTATACAAAGTTTATCGAATTCGCTCGATCGGCAAGACGTATTACAAAGCATCGCCTTCAACATGGCGCGCGTCATGGAAGCCGATCGCGGCATGATCGTGCTTATGAACGATGAAAAGACGTATGCGGCATTCGGCCTGTCACCGCACGGAGTCGAACAATTTTTAACGTACGTATACAACGGATTGCATCAACGGTTGTTTGAACAGAAGAAGCCGTTTGTATTAAAAAGAGAAGCGGCAGCATCGGAAAAAGGGTATCATGAAGAGACGATGTACGTGCACGACATTTTTTTACCTGTTCTTTCGAATGAAAGCGACGTGCAAGCCATTTTAGTGTTCAGCCGCTTTGGCGGACCGTTTTCGGACGAGGAAGTGCAAGAATATGTCGGCTTAACGAGACAAATATCGATTTCCCTTCAAAAAATCGAGCTATACGAACAGACGGAGCAAGCGCGTGAGACGGTACAACATATTTTAAATACGGTGCAAGAAGGCATTCACTTCGTTGACCGCGATGGTCATAGCGTCATCGTCAATAAACAAATGGCCGACTTGCTTCAAAAAGAGACGATTGCTGAGCTTGAAAGGGCAAGCTACGAACAATGGGCGCGCGGCCTAGTTGAACAGTCTGATGCAGGCAAAACGTTATGCGACTATTTACGGGCTGTTATTTTTAACGGCGATGAAGAACATGAACCGTTTGTGTACCATCTGCCGCAAAAGCGGAAAGTGATGCAAGTATATGCGAAACCGTTATATCGTAACGGGGAACGACAAGGGACGGTATTTGTCCATCGCGACATTACGAAACAGTTTGAAGTCGATCAAATGAAGTCCGAATTTGTCAGCACCGTCAGCCACGAGTTGCGTACGCCGCTATCAAGCGTGCTTGGCTTTACAGAACTGATGTTAACGAAGGAACTGAAGCCAGAGCGACAAAAGAAATATTTAACGACCATTTATCAAGAAGCAAAACGGTTAACAGCGCTCATTAACGACTTTTTAGACGTGCAGCGAATGGAGTCAGGAAAGCAAACGTACGATAAAAAATACGAAGATATCGTGTCCATTATTGAACATGTGATAGACACGCAAAAAGTAAATACGACGATTCATACGTTTCACGTTCAAAAAGAGACGGACAAAACGACCGTGCTCGGCGACCGCGATAAATTGGCGCAAGTGTTTACGAATTTAATTAGCAACGCCATCAAATATTCGCCAGATGGCGGCAACGTGACTGTGCGCATATATGAACAAAACAATCGCTTATACATCGACGTGAAAGACGAAGGGCTGGGCATTCCAGAAGAAGCGCTGCCAAACATATTTACAAAATTTTATCGCGTCGATAACTCCGACCGCCGCCGCATCGGTGGAACGGGGCTTGGACTTGCGATCGTGAAAGAAATTGTGAAAGCGCACGAAGGGGAAGTGAGCGTCACATCAGAGCTGAAAAAAGGAAGCACGTTTACCGTCTCCCTCCCGCTCGTCGCTTTGGCTCATGATGAGGAAGATGAGCGCGACAACAGCGATAAACAAGCGCATGCGCACGTCGTGATTGTTGAAGATGACGAAAATTTAGCGGCGCTATTAGAAACAGAATTAAAAGATAGCGGATTTCGCGTCAAACATGTGAAAGAGGGAAAAGAAGCGATTGAGCTCATTCAAAAAGAAAAGCCGGATGCGGTCGTGCTAGATATTATGTTAGAGGAGCATGACGCATCAGGCTGGGACGTGTTAAAACAATTAAAAGAAAATAAAGAACTCGCCCATATTCCAATCATTATTTCTTCCGCATTAGAAGAGCGGGAAAAAGGATTGGCGCTCGGGGCGAATAGTTATTTTGTAAAGCCATATCAACCGAGCCAACTATCGAAAACGATTTTACAAATGTTATTAAATAAAGAGCGGCAAGGGGAAATTTTTATTCCGCTCCCTCAAGAGGAAGCCAAATAAGGTTTCCTCTTTTTTTGCATAAAAAACGCGATGTATTGCAAACTAGGAAAAAACGAAGCGGAAGAAAAAGGGGGCAAGACGATGTGGTTTTCGAAAAAAAATCGAGTAGAACATATTGCCAAACAGCTTGCCCACTCGCCAGATTTGATGTGTCGGCGCATCCAATGCAAAAGGAAAACGGTCGACGTCTTATTTTTAAGCAATTTAATTAATCATGACCACTTGCAACAAAACGTGTTGGCATTTATTCACGACCAAGAAGACGTATCGTTAAAACAGCTCGTTCGCTGTTTGCCGATCGGTGCGGTGCACGTATGCGAAACAGAAAAAGAGATGGCGTCTTACATACGCGACGGTTGGGCGGGTGTATATATTGAAGGCGAAGCGCGCGGGCTTGCCGTCAACATCGCTGAAAAAGTAGAACGTTCGCTTGAAAAGGCAGAAACAGAGTCGCTCGTCCTCGGACCGAAAATGTCGTTTACGGAGTCGATTGACACAAATATTCGTATTTTGCGCCAAAATGTAACCGATGCGAAATTAGTGACGGAAAAAATGGCGATCGGGATGCGCAATTCGCTTGAGGTGCGCGTCGTGTACATCGAAGATATTGCCGATAAAGAAAACGTTCAAACGGTCATACAACGGCTGTCCGAGCTTCACATTGACGAAGTGATCGACAGCTCCGTATTAGCCCAACTATTAGACGATCATGCATATACCATTTTTCCGCAATATTTACTAACGGAGCTTCCTGACCGGCTAGCGTACAGTTTAATGAAAGGACGCATCGGCATTTTCGTTGACCGCAGTCCGACCGTCATTATTTGTCCAACGACGTTTTTTAGCTTTTTTGAAACGACAGAAGATATTTATTTACGTTGGACGATGAGTACTGTATTGCGCGCGATTCGCATGCTTGGCATTTTTGCTTCCATTTTTTTATCGCCGCTTTATGTTGCTGTCATTACGTATCATTACGAAGTCATTCCGTCCGCTTTGCTTTTGACGATTGGAGAATCGCGTTCGCGCGTCCCATTTCCTCCCGTCATTGAAGCGTTGTTTCTTGAATTTATGATTGAGCTGTTGCGCGAAGCAGGAGCGCGCTTGCCGACAAAAGTCGGTCAAACGATGGGTATCGTCGGCGGGATCGTCCTTGGACAAGCGGCAGTTGATGCAGGTTTTACGAGCAACGTGCTTATCATTATCGTCGCGTTAAGCGCGCTTGGCTCATTTACAGCGCCAAGTTATGAGATGGGCGCGACAATCCGTATTTTACGCTTTCCAATTATTTTATTAGCGGCGCTTTGGGGACTTGTCGGTATATTGATCGGCGTGAGCGTACTGCTTATTCATTTGTTGAAACTCACGTCGCTTGGACGTCCGTATTTGTCGCCCGTTTATCCGTTTCGTTTCGCCGATATGAAATATGCGCTCATTCGTTTGCCGATTAAGTTTTATAGCGAGCGTCCGAAAACGAATCGCCCGCAAAATGCTCGTCGGTTTTCATGGCGTGAAGCGATGAAACGAAAGGATTTGGATGAATGATGAAAACGCCAAACGAACGGTTGTCCATTAACGCTTACCTCGTGTTTTTTCTTATCCATACCGCACAAATCGGGCTCGGCATCGTCGGGGTGCAGCGCGTCATTTTTGTCGAGGCGCGCCAAGATGCATGGATTGCGGTGCTGATCAGCGGATTATGGATTCATCTCGTCATTTTTATCATGTATAAAACGTTAACGTCAACGGAACATGACAACATCTTTTCGCTTCATACGTTCGTTTACGGGCGCGTATTCGGTTGGCTTGTCAACGCGCTTGTTGTCACCTATTTCTTAATGGCGTATACGTCCATTTTGCTCGGATACGTTGAAATGGCATTAACGTGGATGTATCCCGATTTTCCGCTTTGGGGCGGAGCGCTCATTTTAGTTATTTTAACGGTATACGCCCTATATGGTGGCGGGTTTCGGCTCGTGGCGGGCGTCAGTTTTTTAACGTTTTTTATGACGATTTGGATCGTCATCGTCGCCTTTCAGCCGCTCAAATATGCGGAATGGATTCATTTACAGCCCGTTTTCGAAGCGACCCCGACACAAATGGCAAAAGGGGTGTTAAAAACGGCGTATACGATGCTCGGTTTTGAAGTATTGTACGTTATCTATCCGTTTGTGAAAGAAAAAGCGCGCGCCCATCGTTATGCTCAACTTGGCGTCATGTTGACGACGTTTCTCGTCGCCATGGTGACAATTATTGCAATCGCCTTTTTTAGCCCAAAGCAGCTCGATGTGACCATTTGGGCGTCGCTGTCGATGTTTACAATCGTCAAATTTCCGTTTATTGAACGGTTTGAATACGTCGTTATTCCGCTTTGGCTGCTCGTCATTTTACCGAACTTACTTATGTTTATGTGGGCGATGACGCGCGGCGGAAAAGCGCTTTTTCATATGAAGCAAAAATATATGTTGTTTGTATTCGGTTTTCTTTCGTTTGTCGTTGCGATCTTATTTCAACAGCGCGCTACCATTAACGAATTTATTGATCGCGTCGGATGGTACGGCTTTTGGCTTAGCTTTGTTTATCCATTTCTATTGTACGTATTTGTGCGCATAAAAACATGGACAAAGGGGAGCACGAAATGAAATGGCTCATCGTTTGTATGTTAGTATTAGGTGGGTGTGTACAGCCGCGCGTATTAGAAAGGCAAGGAATCATTACGGCCGCTGGATTTGATAAAAAAGGGAAGTTGTACGAAGGGGCTTCTGTTATGCTTTCGTTTCAAACGACCGGATCGTCTTTGTCAGAAGTCATTGAAGCAGCGAATAAAACGAGCAAAGGACTTCGCCAAGATTTAGAAGCGCAAACGAGCCACGATTTAGGGTCAGGGCAAATTCGCGTCGTTGTATACGGAAAAGAGCTCGCCGAAAAAGATGGTATTTTTCCGTTAACCGATACGTTGCAACGCGATGCCAATATCGGCTCGCTCGTTTATTTAGCGGTCGGTGAGCCGAATGCAAAGGAAATCGTGAAAAGTAAAAAGCATGAAGATACACCAGACATCGGGACGTATTTATATCGGTTAATTGAAAAAAATTTGCGCAGCGAATCGCTGTTAGCTGCGACGTTACATGAGTTTATTCATAGTTATTACGATGTCGGGAAAGATCCAATTTTACCTTGTTTATCGTTGCGTGATGATAAGCCGATTATTGAAAAAGTAGCCTTGTTTCGCGGTGACAAATTTGTCGGAACAGTAAAGCTTGATGAAAGCTTTTACATTAAAATATTAGCATCAGAATATAACGCAGGGTTGAAAAATATCACCGTGCCGCGTGATGAACTTGCTCCTTTATTAGTGAAGAAAAAAGGAAAAAAAGTGAATATCGTCATGAACGAACTGAAAACAAAGCGAAAAATAAAACTGACGACTGAAAAACGGGCGCCCCACTTTCATGTGACGGTGAACATGAAAGGAGAAATTTTAGAAATGTCCGAAAAAATGAAACCAATTACAAAAGATAACGTAAATATTCTTGAACGAGCGATGGAAAAACAAATGAAAAAAGAAATGGAGCAATTATTAAATAAACTAAAGGCATACAAAACTGATCCGATCGGCTTCGGACAAATATACGACCACTCGGTGCGCGGATTGCAGTTGACGGATAAACAATGGAGCAAGTTATATGAGCATGCAAAAATAGATGTCGATGTGAACGTATCGATTTTACGTACAGGAACAATTGACTAATTTATGTTTCTTGATGAAAAATTATTTTCAATCATAACGCCGTATGGTTTAATAAAAGGAGGAGGGAAGAAAACAAAAAGCGAGGATTACAACATGAACGAACAGCAGTATATGTTCCAACACCCTCCATTGATAAAATGGGAGGCCGTTGGGCAACATTTTCATCAATACACGATTTTCTTTATTACGGATCGAGACGGAACGATCGTTTATATGGACGATTTGTTTATGAAACAACTGTCCTGTCGTTACCGTGTCGCTCATCAACTCGTTGAGCATGCCCATGAAGTCATTGGCTCATTACGTCAAGCGAACGTATGGCGCGGAAAAACGGGCGTTGATGATCGTCCGGCGTATATGCACGTTCATTTGTTTCAATCGCATATCGTTTGGAACGGTTGCTTTTTGTTAGCGACGGACGGCTATAATGATTCGTTGACAGGGGCATTGTCGTACGAGTCGTTTCAACATATGCTTTGGGAGCGAATGAATGAACGTGAGCCTTTCGTGTTATTGTCGCTCAATTTAGACCGTTTTAAATTTATTAACGATTTAATCGGCTATGAATGTGGAAATGAATTGTTAAAACAAGTGGCAGAGCGTCTGCAACGACATGAACATCTCGTCATTTCACGTCAAGATCGCGATCAATTTTTTCTCGCTTTTTATACGGCTGAACGACAAGAAGCGCGTCGCCTCATTCACGAAGTCATTCAGTCATTTTCTACACCATTTTACTTAGCTGAACATGAATTGACGGTGACGCCAAGCATTGGTGTAAGCGTATTCCCAGATGATGCAACCGACTGGACGACGCTCGTTTCGCTCGCTGATTTAGCGCTCGAAACAGCGAAGGAAAACGGTGGGAATACATATTGTTTTTATACGAACGAATTAAAGAAGACGAACGAAGAAAAGTTATACATTCAGCATAGCATTCGCAAAGCGTTGAAACAGAACGAATTTAGACTCCATTATCAGCCGATTGTTGACATTTCCTCGGGACGCATCGTCTCCGTCGAAGCGCTGTTGCGTTGGTTTCATCCAAAACGCGGTTGGATTTCGCCAGCGACGTTTATTCCGATTGCGGAAGAAACGAACCTCATTCAACCGATCGGCGATTGGGTGTTGCGGCAAGTATGTGAACAAAGCAAAATATGGAAAGAAAAAGGGATGCCGCACGTGCAAATTGGTGTAAACATTTCGATTAAACAATTTTTGCAGGCTGATTTTGTCAAGCATATCGAGCACGTGTTGCGAACGTACGATTTAGATCCGTTTTGTTTAAAATTAGAAATTACCGAAAGCATGGCGATGCATCATATGGATGATGTGCTTGCGCAGCTGCAATCGCTCAAACATTTAGGGCTTCAGCTCGCCGTCGACGATTTTGGGACAGGCTATTCATCGTTGAACTATTTAAAAAGGTTGCCGGTTGATATCATTAAAATTGATCGTTCATTTATACAAGATATGGTCAAACATTCGTACGATTTGTCGATTGTGCGCGCCGTCATTCAAGTGGCGCATAGTTTGCAAATGAAAGTCGTTGCGGAAGGGGTCGAGACGGAACAACAGCTTGCGATTTTACGGCAAGAAGGCTGTGATCGCGCCCAAGGCTACTACTTCAGCAAGCCGGTTTCCGCTGAACAATTTGAACAATTAGTCCAACGTGAGAAAGGGCGATCTCATTAAGAGGCCGCCCTTTTGTGTAATATAATAAAGTAAGAAAGAATGGGATGGGCTTGTCCTTAGCGAAATGTTTTCCCGAACCGCTGAGTACGAAACGGGTCGTAACGTTTCGGCTTCGGTTGTACATCTTCCGGCGAAATGCCCGTATACGCTTGCAGTAGTCGTTTTGCTTGAGACAACGGCATTTTGACAACAGGGTTGCGATAAGAATCGTCCAACGTACCGAGATGAGGCAAATGCTTGAAGTCTTCTTTTGTTGGAGGTATGTGGAAGTAATACGCACCGATCGCCACAAGCACATCTGATTTTTGTTGACTGTACTTCGGGTTTCGGGAAAAGTGAAGTCCAACTTTTTTCGCCTTTCCTTCTGCAAGCATTTTTTCAATTGTTTTTTTCTTAAGCAAATACAAGTATGAAGGGTTTAAAGCAGCTTTCGCATGGCGGTTGACCGTAAATAGCGCAACCGATAAATTTTCAACGGTGCATTCGACAGTTTCCATTCGCATTTCACTCCTTTTTTGATTTTGATACACTTTTATTATACACGATCATCTATGTTTTTGGAAAATTTTTAATTTATTTTTATATATGAGGGAGGACAAACGTTGAAATACGGCATTATTGATATTGGCTCGAATACGATGCGCCTCGTCATTTACGAACAAAGCAAAAGCGGGCGATTGCGCGAGCGGGAAAACGTAAAAATCGCGGCTCGCTTGCGCAACTATTTGACAGAAGACGGTTTATTTACAGAGGAAGGAATGCATATCCTGTTAGAAGGTTTGTTGACGTTTCAAGACGTCACGCGCTTTCATCGCCTCCATGATGTAAAATGTGTCGCGACGGCAACGATTCGTCAAGCGCGCAATCGCGATGACATCGTTCGCATCGTCGCCGAACGAACAGATTTTCATATGCGTATTTTATCCGAATATGAAGAAGCATACTACGGTTTTTTAGCTGTCGTGCAATCGACGTCGTTTCATGAAGGCATTACAGTCGACGTTGGCGGAGGAAGTACGGAAGTGACGTATTTTTACAACCGCGAACTTGTCGATTATTATAGCTTTCCGTTTGGAGCGTTGTCGTTAAAGCGCGATTTTGTTGCGGGAAACGTCCCGACGGATGAAGAGTTGCAAACGTTGCGTGCATATATCGAGCAGCAATTTCAATCGTTGCCGTGGCTGAAGCAACGCCACTTGCCGATTATCGCGATCGGAGGAAGCGCCCGCAACGTCGTGCAAGTGCATCAAATGTTGCAAAACTATCCGATTGCTGGCATTCATCAATATGAAATGAAACGGGAACATATCGTTCAAGTGAAAAAATATTTGCGCTCGCTCACATTTGAACAGCTGCAAAAAGTAGAAGCGTTATCGAAAGACCGAGCAGATTTAATTATTCCTGCCGTCGAAGTGTTTCAAACGTTATATGAAACGGTTGATGCGACGACGTTTATTTTAAGCCGGAAAGGATTGCGCGACGGCATTTTTTACGAACAGTTTGAACCGACGGTGTTTCCCAGTGTATTAGAAGAAAGTTTTTTTGAATTAGCCCGGGACTACGAAGTAAATACAAATGATGTCCAACACGTATTGCAGCTCGTCATTCAACTGTTTGAGCAAATGCGAACACTTGCCTTATTTCCGCTTACGGGGGAAGACCTCGTCTTATTAAAGCGCGCCGCTCATGTGTTTTATTTAGGGCAATATGTCGATGAAGAAGCAAGCAGCCAACATACGTTTTACATTTTAGCCAATCGAACGATTGACGGACTAAGCCATCGCGATCGCGTGCAACTTGCGCTCGTTGCTTCGTTCAAAAATAAAACGTTGTTTAAGCAATATATACAACCATTTGCTACATGGTTTACCCGCGCAGAGCAAAAAAAGCTTCGGTTTCTTGGCGCGTTGTTAAAGTTCGCTTACAGCTTAAACGATACGAAGCGAAATATCGTCAATCGCGTGCAGCTTGCATTGCAGGGAGAAACGGTAGTCATTCATATTTTTTGCAATCAATCGTTTAAGGCGGAAGAATATCAGGCGGAAAAACATAAAAAGCACGTTGAAAAAATCATGAAGCGACCAATTCAATTACATTTTTATTTGGAGGGATGAATATGGATTTCAGTCATCCACGTTATTACAATAACCGCGAATTAAGTTGGTTAGCTTTTAATGAGCGCGTCTTGCAAGAAGCGATGGACGAACGCAATCCGCTACTAGAGCGGTTTAAATTTTTAGCCATTTTTAGTTCGAATTTGGATGAGTTTTTTATGGTGCGCGTCGCTGGGTTAAAAGATCAAGTGAAAGCAGGGTTTAACAAGCCAGAAAATAAAGCGGGCTTGACGCCGAAAGAACAGTTGAAAAAAATTTCTAAAAAAACGCATGAACTTGTTAAATGGCAGTACGACATGTACAATAAGACGTTATTGCCGATGTTGCGTGAAGAAGGGATACATTTGCTTGCGCCGAACGAATGGAACGATGAGCAACGAACGTATTTGCAAACGTATTTTATGAAAAATATTTTTCCTGTGTTAACACCGATGGCTGTCGATGCGTATCGTCCGTTTCCGATGTTATTAAACAAAAGTTTAAATTTAGCGATCGTGCTTGAAGATGATGAGGAAGATGACGATGAGCGAAAAAAATTAGCGATCGTGCAAGTGCCTTCTGTATTAAGTCGATTTATTCCTCTGCCTAAACAAAGCGACATATATGCTTATGCCTTGTTAGAAGATGTGATTACATCGTTTATCCATATGTTATTTAGGGGCTACCATGTCTCGTCTGTGACGCAATTTCGCATTACGCGCAACGCCGATTTAACGATTCACGAAGAAGGGGCGCGCGATTTATTAAAAGAAATTGAAAAAGAGTTAAAAAAGCGAAAATGGGGCGCAGCCGTGCGGCTTGAAATGAGCAAAAAAGGGTTTGACGAATGGGTGCTCGACTATTTATTAGATGAGCTAGAAATTCATGAAAAAGATGTGTACCAAATGGATGGACCAATTGATTTCACGTTTTTATTTTCGTTTTATCATGAAGTGGCTCGCTATAAAGAACATCTTATTTTTCAAACGCTCATTCCGCAGCCGCCAAAAGATTTAGATGATGAGGAAGACGTATTTGAAAAAGCGAAAGAACGCGATTTACTGTTTCATCATCCGTACGAGTCGTTTCAGCCAATTATTGACTTTATTTCCGATGCGGCAGATGATCCAGACGTGTTGGCGATCAAACAGACGCTGTATCGTGTCAGCGGCGATTCGCCCATTATTGAAGCGTTAAAGCGGGCGGCGGAAAACGGCAAGCAAGTCACTGTCCTCGTTGAATTAAAAGCGCGCTTTGATGAAGAAAATAACGTTCAATGGGCGAAGGAACTTGAAAAAGCAGGTTGCCACGTCATTTATGGGATGACGCATTTAAAAACACATAGTAAAATCACGTTAATCGTTCGGCAAAAACATGGGAAAATTGAGCGGTTCGTTCATTTAGGAACGGGCAATTATAACGACGCAACCGCCAAAATTTACACCGATTTCGGCTTCATTACATCCAATGAACAATTCGGGGAAGATGCAACAAACTTTTTCAATTATTTAAGCGGCTATATGGAAAAGCCGGAATTTCATCATCTTGTCGTAGCCCCGTTCGATTTACGACAACAGTTTTTGCAACTTATCGATGAAGAAATTCGTTACCATAAGCAATACGGTGACGGGCGCATTATCGCTAAAATGAACTCGCTAACGGACAAACAGCTCATCATGAAACTATACGAAGCGTCGCAAGCGGGGGTACAAATCGACTTAATTGTGCGCGGCATTTGTTGTTTGCGACCACAAATGAAAGGCGTGAGCGAAAACATTCGCGTTCGCAGCATCGTCGGCCGCTTTTTAGAACATAGCCGCGTCTATTATTTTCACCATCATGGGCAAGAGCGCGTCTTTTTATCTTCAGCCGATTGGATGACGCGCAATATGGATCGCCGCATTGAAATTTTATTTCCGATTTTCAGCCAACAATTAAAACAGCGGCTCATTGACGTGTTGCACATGTTGCTTTCTGACAACGTGAAAGCGCGCGAACAAAATGAATATGGCGAATACGATTATGTCAAGCGAAAAGAAGAGGAAGAAGAAATAGATAGCCAAATGATGTTGTTTCAAATGGCGTACGATGTCGCAGACGATGAAGAATAGGGAGATGGTCATATGAGAGAAAGTGGAGCAGTAGCACTCGGGGGAGCGTTAGGCGCGCTATGCCGCTACTGTATTGCGCTTGCGCTTCCGTTTCTCACGTTTCCGTGGGGAACGTTGCTTGTGAATTACATCGGTTCTTTTTTTCTCGGTGCGCTGACATCTTATGTCGGAAAGAGGAAAATAGCAGAATGGCTACGGCTTGGGATCGGAACGGGATTTTGTGGCGGATTGACGACGATGTCGACGTTTAGTAAAGAAACGCTCGCATTATGGAACGGACACGTTGCGCTCGCGTCAGCATATGTTCTTGCTTCTCTTTGCGGCGGCTTGCTTTTTTGTTATGCAGGTGTATACGTCGGTGAACGAGCTGGCGTGAAAGAGGGGGAGCAACAGTTAAGATAAATTTATAAAATTATATAAAAATCTATATGCAATTTATAAAATTTATGACATCATTGCATATAGAGGTGATATAAATGAAATATTATAGTATAGGTCAATTTGCAA
>OFGS01000179.1_pt1 | contig 16447 bp, 15 predicted proteins | sample 1521851 | NCBI WGS metagenome assembly OFGS01 (sample SAMEA3142070, study PRJEB24117) | hot springs metagenome
TTGCTGCAGTTGCCGGTGCTATGATCGGTAACGACGATTGATGAAGAGGGCAATGATGCTCACGTGTTGCATGCAAAAAAACAAATGCGGGGTTAGACGGTTGGTTCTTAAAAAGAAAAAACAGACGTTCGCACGTACGATGCGCTCATTAATTACAAAAACAAATCCGAAGTCACCAATTTCCGAACAATATCGGACGATTCGTACGAACATTTTATTTTCTGTCGTCGATTGCCCCCTTCGTTCGCTCATGGTTACTTCCTCTGCTCCTGCAGAAGGGAAATCGACAACAGTTGCCAATTTAGCTGTCGTGTTTGCCCAACAAGGAAAAAAAGTGCTGTTAGTCGATGCGGACTTACGAAAACCGACCGTGCACTATACGTTTCGCAAAGACAATCATGTTGGCTTAACGAACGTATTAACGAAACAAGCCCCCTTTCAAGCGGCTGTTAAAGAAACAGATGTGGACAATTTATTTGTTTTAACGAGCGGCCCTATTCCGCCAAATCCAGCGGAATTGCTCGGTTCTTCTGCGATGGAAGAACTACTAGCAGAAGCGTATAAGCAATTTGACCTTGTTTTATTTGACACTCCGCCAGTACTTGCGGTGACCGATGCACAAATTTTAGCGAACCAATGCGATGGAACGATTCTTGTCGTCCATAGCGGAAAGACAGAAATTGAAGCTGCACAAAAAGCGAAAGAACTACTCATTAACGCAAAAGGAAAGCTGCTCGGTGTCGTGCTGAATCAAAAGAAGCAAAAAGAAAGTAGCTATTACTATTACTATGGTAACAAATAGACAAAATTCGACAAAAATTGTATATTGCGTAATACGATTTTCCTATGTTAATATGAACTAGGTACGAGGAAATTGTCGAAAAATATGAGAAAAATTTCTTTCATGTCGATAGATCAAAGGGGGGATTGTGATGATTGACGTTCATAGTCATATTTTACCGTCTGTCGATGACGGGGCGAAAACGCTCGATGATGCAATTGAGATGGCAAAAGCAGCTGTTGCGGAGGGAATTACAACAATCATCGCCACCCCCCATCACCGCAACGGGGCGTTTGAAAACGATAAATCGTCCATTATGGAACACGTTTATGCATTGAATGAAGCGTTGCAATACCATCGCATTCCCCTTTCTGTTTTACCTGGGCAAGAAGTGCGCATTTATGGGGAATGGCTAGATGGTTACCGAGACGGTGATATTTTACCTCTCGCAGAAACGAAATACGTTTTAATCGAGCTACCAAGCAATCACGTTCCACGTTACACCGAGCAGCTGTTGTTCGATATTCAGCTGCAAGGTCTCGTCCCTATTATCGCCCATCCGGAGCGAAATAGCGAGCTGATCGAGCACCCAACGAAGCTATACGACCTTGTGAAAAAAGGAGCATTGACACAGTTGACTGCAGGAAGTATTGCTGGTAAGTTCGGCAAAAAAATTAAGACTTTTTCTTTACAAATCATCGAAGCGAACTTAGCTCATTTAATCGCATCGGATGCGCACAATACGACGTCACGGGCATTCCATATGCGCGAAGCGTACGACGTCATCCAAAAACAGTTCGGCTCGCAAGCAGTATACGTTTTCCGTGAAAACGCCGAACTGCTTGTCGCGAACGAGACGTTGTATAAAGATGCACCGGAGCGAATTAAGAAGAAAAAGTTTTTAGGTATTTTCTAAGTTTTATATGTTTCCAATACATAGTATGAATTAGTTATGCCTTGCTGGTTTCGTGCGTTTGTCGATATCAGCTTTCTTTTTTCGCTAGACGCCGATGACGGTTGTCTACACGTTTCGGTGATGTCTCCTTACCGTTATCAATGGAGGCACTCGGCCGTGCTGTGGGTGGGGACGATGACGGTCCTGCCACCTTAGACGCTTGTCGTCGATGGTGCGGTGTGAGGGCGGGTTAGATGCCCAATGCTAACCTTGTTTTTTTTAACCGTTGTGCATCGACGTATATGTTATGCATATATAACAAATACGTGGGTGTACAGTATTCGAGAGTGAGGGATGTGTGTGAAAAAAGTACGAAAAGCGATCATTCCAGCTGCCGGACTCGGCACACGATTTTTACCAGCGACAAAAGCGATGCCGAAAGAAATGCTTCCGATTGTCGATAAACCGACGATTCAATACATCGTCGAAGAAGCGATTGAATCAGGCATTGAAGACATCATTATCGTCACAGGAAAAGGAAAACGCGCAATCGAAGACCATTTCGACCATGCGTTCGAGCTCGAACAAGCTTTACTAAAAAGCAACAAACACGACTTGCTTGAAAAAGTAAAAGAGCCGTCAAAAGTTGACATTCATTACATTCGCCAAAAAGAACCGAAAGGACTCGGCCATGCCGTCTGGTGCGCCCGCAAATTTATCGGCGACGAACCGTTTGCGGTGCTGTTAGGCGACGACATCGTCCAAGCCGACACACCTTGTTTAAAACAGCTCATGAACGAGTTTGAACAAACGCATAGCTCGATCATCGGCGTCAAACAAGTTCCCGACAACGAAACACATCGCTACGGTATCATCGATCCGCTTGATAAAAAAGGACGACGCTACCAAGTGAAACAATTCGTCGAAAAACCAGCGCCAGGCACCGCCCCATCGAACTTAGCCATCATGGGACGGTACATACTCACGCCAGAAATTTTTCTCTTCCTTGACAAACAAGAAACCGGTGCCGGCGGGGAAATTCAACTGACCGATGCGATTCAAAAACTAAACGAAATTCAACGCGTCTTTGCTTATGAGTTCGAAGGCAAGCGGTACGATGTTGGTGAGAAGCTCGGGTTTATTCAGACGACGATTGAGTTTGCGATGCAAGATGAGGAAATGAGAGAAGAACTGTTGAAATTTATGGAGGAGATTATTCAGCAATATGCAAAGTCATAGGCGATATAGCTTATGGCTTTTTTAGTTCCCTATTTTCATGTTAAGAAGGGGGATATACGACGTTGGCTTATCGCACGCGATTAACACTTTTAATGTTGCTAGATTCTCTTATTGTTTTATCTGCTATTTACATGAGTTTATTTATTCTTCATCCGAATATAGAGATTTTCAAATATCCGTCTCTTTTACTATCAGCAGCTACGTTATTAATATGTCATCATCTACTTGCTTTTTATTATCGTTTGTACCATAAAGTATGGGAGTACGCGAGCATAGGAGAGTTAATCGCCATCGCAAAAACGGTCACTTTCTCTATCATTGTGACAGTAGTCGTTCAGTGGCTCGCGTATCAAGATGTATATGTTCGCGCTTTAATGATTACGTGGATGATTCATATGTTCATGCTAGGTGGATCACGTTTTGTTTGGAGAGTATATCGTGACCAATATATGAGAGAAAAGAAAAATAAAAAACGGACGCTCATTGTCGGAGCGGGGGCAGCCGGTACAATGGTTGTCCGCCAATTGTTAGTAAGTCGTGAATCTGACCTTCATCCAGTTGCCTTTGTCGATGATGATTTTACGAAACAAAAATTGCACATTCTCGGTATTCCTGTCGCTGGAACGACGAAAGATATTGCCCACATCGTACAGGAAAAACGTATCGAGCATATTATTATCGCCATTCCATCGCTCAAAAAACAGGAGTTAAATCGAATTTTTGCTGAGTGTGCCAAAACGAACGCAAAAACACAAACCGTGCCGAAACTAGAAGATATTATGTCTGGGAAAGTGTCGGTCAATCAGTTCCGTGATGTGCAAGTAGAAGACTTACTTGGACGTGATCCAATCCAACTTGATACAAACAGCATCTCTCATTACATTGAAGGGAAAGTTATTTTAGTAACAGGCGCGGGTGGTTCGATAGGATCTGAAATTTGTCGGCAAGTATGCCGATTCCATCCAAAGAAAATCATTCTACTTGGACATGGCGAAAATAGCATATATCAAATCGATATGGAATTACGAAACAAATATAGAGATGACATAGACATTATTCCCGTGATCGGCGACATTCAAGACCGCGAACGGATGTTTGAAGTGATGGAACAGCATCGACCTGATGTTGTTTACCATGCTGCCGCCCATAAACATGTACCATTGATGGAATACAACCCGAAAGAAGCGGTCAAAAACAACATTTTTGGCACGAAAAACGTCGCCGAAGCAGCAGCTACGTTTGGTGTCGGAACGTTTGTGCTTGTCTCTACAGATAAAGCGGTCAATCCGACAAACGTAATGGGAGCAACAAAACGATTTGCCGAGATGATTATTCAACAGTTAGACGAAGAAAGCGATACGAAATTTGTCGCCGTCCGATTCGGCAACGTACTTGGAAGCCGCGGAAGCGTCATACCGCTATTTAAAAAGCAAATTCAAGCTGGCGGCCCTGTCACCGTCACTCATCCGGATATGACAAGGTACTTCATGACTATCCCAGAAGCCTCTCAGCTCGTCATTCAAGCCGGTGCACTAGCAAAAGGCGGCGAGATTTTCGTTCTTGACATGGGTGAACCAGTCAAAATTGTCGATTTAGCGAAAAACCTTATTAAGCTATCTGGATACATGATCGACGAAATTGGCATCGAATTTACAGGTATTCGACCTGGAGAGAAGATGTTTGAAGAATTGTTGAATGAAAATGAAGTTCATCCAGAACAGGTGTTTCCGAAGATATTCGTAGGGAAAGCGACGGTAGTTGAGCGAAGTGTGCTTCAACAGTTTATAGAAAAATTCCCTGATATGGGATCGGAACAAGTTCGCTTTCGATTATTAGAAATAACTAATTGTCGTCATCCTTCCGTGTCGGACTATCAAGCAGTGATCAATCATTAAAGGAGAACGAGAGTAATGAACTTTGCTATTGTAGGTTGTGGACACATTGCTAAAAAACATGCGGAAGCAATTGAAAAAATAAAACAAGCTAAATTAGTCGCCGTTTGCGATAAAGTGCCACAAGCAATAGATGAGTATGTCCAAACATATGGGGCAAAACCTTACGAAAATTTGTCAGATATGCTTAATGATCGAACTATCGACGTTGTTAGCATTTGTACGCCGAGCGGTCTACATGCATCCATTGCTGTCGAAGCGGCCAAAGCGGGGAAACATGTCATTGTTGAGAAACCGATTGCCTTGACGTTAGAGGATGCTGATCAGATCATTAACGCATGCAAAGAAAATAACGTAAAACTGGCCGTTGTCCATCCAAACCGTTTCCGACCTGTTGTTCAAGAACTAAGAAAATTAATGGATGAAGGCCGGTTTGGGAAATTGAGTCATGCGAACGCAACGGTGCGTTGGAATCGTAATCAAGCATACTATGACCAAGCACCTTGGCGAGGAACGAAAGCACTCGATGGCGGCGTATTAATGAATCAAGCCATCCATAACCTCGACCTATTAATCTGGCTGATGGGCAACGTAGAAGAAGTATACAGCATGTCTGCTACCCGTCTGCGCCATATTGAAGCAGAGGATGTATCTACAGGGGTTGTTCGTTTTCAAAGTGGAGCATTAGGGGTTGTAGAAGCGGCAACAACAATTTATCCAAAAAATCTTGAAGAATCGCTAAGTATTTTTGGTGAAAGAGGTACGGCGATTATCAGTGGGGCGAACGCTACCCAATTTAAACATTTGATCATTGAGTCACTAAATGATGAAGAAACAAACGCTTTGATCGAAAAAGTAAAAGCGGATCCACTTGGAAAACCAGGTCATCAGTGCATTATCGAAGATATGATCGAAGCGATTGAACAAGATCGCGATCCTATCGTTAGTGGGGAAGATGGGAGACGGGCTTTGCAGCTTGTTCTAGCATTTTATGAATCAGCGGAGAAAAAACAAAGAGTAATCATTAAAGAAAACGAACTCGTAAGTATTGGAGGATAAACGATTATGGCTCTAAATCTGAAAGAATTAGAGGTACAAAACCCTGTAGCCATTCAATTATTGAATAAGTTAGAAACAAAGACTGCAACGATCGGCGTAGTGGGTCTTGGATATGTCGGCCTCCCACTGGCTGTCGAAAAAGCCAAAGCTGGTTACAATGTCATCGGATTTGATGTTCAAGAAAAAAGAACGGAAATGGTGAATCGAGGGATCAACTATATCGGTGATGTTGTTGATGAAGAATTATTTACTCTTGTCCGCTCTGGGAAGCTAACGGCAACAACGGATTATTCGCGCATTCAAGACGTCGATGCCGTCGCCATTTGCGTACCTACCCCGCTCGATTTATATAAACAGCCGGACATTTCATATGTTGTCAACTCGTCAAAAGAAATTGCTAAATACTTGCATAAAGGAATGCTTGTCGTTTTAGAAAGCACAACATACCCTGGAACAACGGAAGAAGTCGTGAAACCCATTTTGGAAGAATCGAGGTTAGTATGCGGAGAAGACTTTTTCTTAGCATATTCTCCGGAACGCGTCGATCCAGGCAATAAACAGTACAATACGAAAAACACACCGAAAGTTGTCGGAGGAGTCACACCAACGTGTACACTCGTTGCCTCGACAATGTATCGGAATGTCCTTGAGGGAGATGTTCATGAAGTATCTAGCCCGAAAGTAGCGGAAATGGAAAAAATCCTCGAAAACACATTCCGTAACATCAATATCGCTCTAGTTAATGAAATGGCGATCTTATGTCATAAAATGGGCATTGATATTTGGGAAGTCATTGACGCCGCAGCGACAAAACCATATGGCTTCATGCCATTCTATCCAGGTCCGGGATTAGGTGGCCATTGCATCCCGATTGACCCTTGGTACTTAACTTGGAAAGCGAGAGAATATAACTATCATACACGCTTAATCGAGATCGCTGGCGAAATCAATGACAGCATGCCAGACTTTGTCGTACAGCGCTGTACGGAGATCCTAAATGAATATGGAAAAGCACTAAATGGATCGAACATTCTTGTGTTGGGTGTTGCCTACAAAAAAGATATCGATGATTATCGTGAATCGCCAGTGCTTCCGATTTTAACGAAATTGACAAAAGCAGGAGCAAACTGGACTGTTGTCGACCCGCACGTGAAAGAGTTTAAGTGGAATGGGAAAGTAATCGAAACGAAAGACCTGCATGAGGTAAATATTGAAGAAGCGGACTTGGTATTGATTACAACGAACCACAGCGCATTTGATTTTGAAATGGTGGCAGAAAAGGCGAAAGTGATTTTTGATACGAGGAATGCATTGATATCAAAAATAGAGCCGGAAAAGCATTATTATAAACTGTAAACGACATTTTGGAGGATTAAGCTTGTGTTTTTTTCACTTCCAAAGAATAAAGGAACTAACAAAAGTTTTTTAGGCAATGTTTTAACATTACTAACTGGTACAGTTGTAGCCCAAGCTATACCTATTGCTGTTTCCCCTATTTTAACAAGGATATATACTCCAGACGATTTTGGAATGTTTGCATTATATACTTCTATTATATCAGTGATTGCCGTTATAGCGAATGCTAGATATGAACTCGCCATCATGCTCCCTAAAGAGGAAAAAGAGGCTATTAGTTTATTAGCTCTGTCTATTGTAATTGCTGTGCTGGTTAGTTTATTCTTATTTATTGTTGTACTCTTATTTCACGATCATATTGTCTTGTTATTAGGTAATCCCGATATATCTAGCTGGTTGTATCTTATCCCTTTCAGTATTTTGTTAACAGGTATATATCAACCATTTAATTATTGGTCCAATAGACAAAAACAATATAGAAGGCTTGCTTCTAATGGGATGTATCAGTCAACAGTGACGGCGGGAGTCAATTTAGTCTTAGGCTCAGTTAAAGGGGGAGCATTTGGTTTAGTTGTTGGTGGTTTAATTGCTCAGGCAATGGCCACATGTCGATTAGTTTTTCAATCTTTCAAACATGACGGGATTGTTATTAAGGAGACATCCTTTCATCATGTTTTAAAATTAATGAAGAGATACAACCAGCTTCCAAAGTACGCAATAGGGTCAGGGTTGCTGAACAGTGCTTCTGTTCAGCTACCTATTTTTATTTTGTCTAGCTTTTTTTCTGGTACTGTTGTGGGTTTTTATTCCCTTTCTCATAGGGTTTTGAACATGCCAATGTCCATACTTGGGAGTGCCGTTGCCCAAGTCTTTTTTCAAACTTCGGCACAGCTGAGCCATGATGATATAAATAGACTGAAAACAGTTACTTATAATGCTTATAGGAAGATGTTATATATTGGGGTTATCCCTTTATCTATTGTTTTTGCGTTCGGGGATTATATTTTTGCTTTTGTCTTCGGGTCTCAATGGGATACAGCTGGACAGTATGCTAGACTGCTTAGTCCATGGCTTTTACTAGTATTTGTATCTTCTCCACTATCTAACTTATTTACGGTATTAGAAAAGCAAAGGGAAGGTTTCTTATTTAATTTGTTTTTATTTATTAGTCGAGTGTTGTCATTGCTTATCGGAGCTGTAGTATTTAAAAACGCTTTATTTACTATTTTATTATTTGGTGTAACGGGGTTTCTTTTTTGGTTATGGCATTGCTTATATATTTTAAAGCTAGTTGGCATTCGTTATAAAGACTCTCTCTTATTTACACTTTCACTTTTAGGAGCTGTATTCGGTATATTAACACTTTTAAGGTATTGGTTAGTAGGAAATATTGGTTAAGGGGATATCATCCAATGACTGAAATTTTATTAAAGAATCAAAAGGGGTTCAAATGGTTTAATCACCATAATCTTTCTTTTAAAGGGTATTTTAAAATTGGAAACACTTTCTTTCAAAGTAATAATACATCCTGTATGGATGTTAAAATAAAAGGAAAAGATGAGTTTTTATCCCTTTTAAATGATGCAAATGGTTTTTTTGCGATTGTGAATGAGAGTGAGAGATATATTTTTGCTGCGGTAGACCGGGTTAGAAGTATTCCAATTTTTTATGCACAGAAAAATGGTCAGTTTTATTTGAGTGATGACGCCCATTGGGTTCGCGAGCAGGTAGGGGATCAATGGATAGATGAGATTTCAAAAACAGAGTTTCTACTGACAGGTTATGTCACAGGAAGCAACACACTATATCCGAATGTGAAACAACTTCAAGCAGGGGAGTATCTCGTTTACGATAAGCAAACGGGACAACTTGATACGAATCATTATTTCCAATTTAGACATTTCGATTTTTATGACAGTACAGTTGATGAATTGATCCATTTGTTGGACCAAGTGCATATCCATGTGTTTCAAAGACTCATCGAATCGTTAAATGGGCGTACGGCCGTTATTCCTTTAAGTGGGGGACAAGACTCCCGATTAATTGTCGTGATGTTGAAGCGACTAGGCTATGAAAATGTCATATGCTTCAGCTACGGAAAAGAAGGAAATGAGGAATCCGCAATTTCGAAAAAGATTGCTGATTTCCTCGGATATAAGTGGTTATTTGTTCCATACACAAAAGAAAAATGGAGAGAATGGTATAAATCTAAGGAGAAGATGCTCTATTTTCAGTATGCGGACGGTTTTTCCTCGCTTCCTCATATCCAAGATATTCTTGCTGTTTCTGAATTAAAGCAAAAACAATTAATACCAATAGACAGTATTTTTATACCTGGACATACGGGAGATTTTGTGTCGGGAGGTCACATTCCTGTTTCTTTTTCTCAAAAGAGCCATATATCAAAAGAGGAATTGACAAATGAAATCTTTAAAAAACATTATTCATTATGGGACTTAAGGAAGTTCTGTCATTATAAACCAAAATTCGTCAACAAAATCTATAATTCTATTCCTGAGAAATCTGTGTATTCGAATGAAGAAGCAGCGGATCTCTTTGAGTGCTGGGATTGGTCGGAAAGACAGGCTAAATTTATCTGCAATTCAGTAAGAGTTTACGACTTTCTCGATTATGAGTGGCGAATGCCTTTGTGGGATAATGAAATCATGGGGTTTTGGACTAGAGTAAGAGTAAATAATAGAGTAGAGAGAAATTTATATTTTGAGTATGTTAATAGGACACAAGACAATTTTAGATTCAACAAAAAAAATACAGGGAATTATCATAATAAGCTTATAAAAGATATAGCAAAAAAATCGTTTTTTATATATAGTTTCTTATCTAAGCTATTAAAATTAAAACAATATAATTCGCATGCATTACAAATGAACAAAATCGTAGATGAAAAAGAATACTTTAAGAGTGTGCTATATGGAATGGAAAGTATAAATTCTATATTAACATATCATTATTTAACAGGGTATTTGAATCATGAAAAGGAAATGAATCGTATATGATTAAACCGATCCAATTAGCAAGAAAAATTTATCATTATATAAAAATGCGCATTTACTTAAATGAAACAATAATATTATTTCAGCATCAGAGGCATACGGATCAAAAATCTCCCGCAACTGTTGTTGAAGCGAATAAAGATAATATAGGGGACGTTCTTTCTTTTCAGGACGAAAGATATGTAAAAACATTCAACCGTTTCTTGGATATTGGTGATAAGGGTTACTTTGCCTATTTAAATGGAAAGTGTGTCCATCGATCTTGGGTAAAACATAAACCTCAAAATGTTTTTTTACACCCGTTATTATCAATATCGCTAAATTATAATGAAGCCTTTATTCATTATTGTGAAACAGCACCGGATGCTAGGGGGAAAAATATTTACCCGCATGTCCTATCAAGAATAGCAGCTGATTTTAAGAATTATTCAAGAATTTTAATCTCGGTAAATAAGAAGAACACCCCTTCGATTAAAGGAGTAAAGAAGGCGGGATTTGTGGAGTTGGAAAGTTACAAGATTATTGTCATATTTGGTATTAGGTATGTTAAGGTGAATAGGTTATAAGTAGGATATTTGAGTACTTTAGTAAAAAAGTAATATGTAGAGGATGAACGATCGTGGTTAACAACGGTTATTTAGATAACAAAAAGAAATATAGAGAGCTATGTAGAAAAGAAAGGTCGATTCCTATCTTTTCAAAAGATTGGTGGTTAGACGCAGTTGCAGGAGATAATTGGGATGTAGCGCTTGTTGAGAGTAACGCTGAGGTAATTGCAGCTTTACCTTTTGTAAAAAAAAAGAAAATGATTTTTGATATTATTAGCATGCCAAAACTGACACAAAACTTGGGAATTTGGGTCAAGTATCCTGAAAATCAAAAGTATGCAAACCGTCTTTCTTTTGAAAAGGAGATCTATACTCAATTAATCGAACAACTTCCTTATTTCGATTATTTCTCCCAAAACTTTCACTATAGTATGACGAACTGGTTACCTTTTTATTGGAAAGGGTTTGAACAAACAACAAGGTATACATATGTAATTGAAGATATAAGTGATCTAGGGAAAGTTTACGATAACTTTAAATCAAATGTTAGAGGTAAAATTAAAAAGGCACAAAAAATAGTAGGAGTAGAGTTAACAGAGTCAATAGACTTATTTTATGAGTTAAATAGGAAAACGTTTGAACGGCAAGGAATCAAAATTCCGTATACACTTGATTTTCTTAGGGAGAAAGATAAGATCATATCGAGAAATCATGCTAGGAAGATTTTTGTTGCAAAAGATGGTGAAGGTCGTGTGCACTCTTCCCTCTATCTCATATGGGATAGTGAATCATCTTATGTTCACATGGTGGGGGAAGATCCTGATTTAAGGAGAAGTGGAGCTGGAATTTTATTGATTTGGGAGGCAATAAAATTCACGAAGGAGAAACTAGGATTAAACAAGTTTGATTTTGAAGGAAGCATGATTGAGAATATTGAATCTGTTAGAAGAGCATTTGGCGCAATTCAAAAACCCTATTTCCAGATCACGAAAATAAACTCAAAATTACTTAAATCAGGAAAGTTTTTGAAAGAGGTTTTTAAATGATTACTATTCGTATTCCTAATAACCACATACAAGAGAGAAGCTATATTATCCAAGTGTTGTTTGGGGAATTTCTCGGATTAAAACATAAGATAAATACTAAAGAAGAAGAAAACTATGAGGTTATTCTTGAAAATGGTTATAAATTAATTATTAGGGATGCATTTTTTTCTCTTTTTAGCGAGGATGGTTTAGAATATCTCACCCCTAAGAATATACCGACTAACGTTATATTCGTAAAAAATCAATTTACCCCAGAAGAGAATATACCAGTTTTATATGGAAGTGAAGAACTATCTGTCAGTTCAGAACAAATTATATGTGGGATAGACTTGTTTGCGTCTAGTTTCTTTATGCTCACCCGTTGGGAGGAATATGTAAACAAGGAACGGGATATGCATAATCGCTTTCCAGCAAGAGCAAGCGTGGCGTACAAGTTTGGTTTTCTTGATCGTCCTATTGTCAACGAATATGTTGAAATGTTGTGGAATATGCTCAAGCATCTTGGAATTGAGCAAGAACGTAAGCAACGAAAATTTCAATATATACTTACTCATGATGTAGATCATATTGAATACTGGAAAAGTCCATGGTTATTAATCAAACGTGTTGGGGCAGAGATGATAAAAAGGAAGAGCATTGAAGGTGCTACGGAAAGTTTTAAAGATTTTATAAACGTAAAAATAGGGAAAAGCAGGGATCCGTATGACACGTTTGATTTGTTAATGGATATTTCCGAATCGATCGGTGTTAAATCCCATTTTTATTTTATGAGTGGAGGCTTAACAAGTTATGACAATCGCTATAACATTGACTCCATAAGAGCCAAAGAAATTATTCGTAAAATCGAGGAGAGAGACCATATCATCGGTTTTCATCCGAGTTTTAATACTTATAATAATAAAGAGCAGTGGCAAATGGAAAAGAAAAAGCTAGAGGAAGTTTTAGGATATCAAGTGAAGGAAGGGCGGCAGCATTTTCTTCGATTTGAAGTGCCATTTACGTGGAGAATATGGGAAGAAAATGGGATGGAATTTGATAGTACACTTGGCTATGCAGACAGGGAAGGGTTTCGGTGTGGGACTTGTTATGATTTCCCTGTATTCGACTTTTTACAAAGACGGAAGCTTCAGCTAAGGGAATATCCACTTATTGTTATGGAGGGTAGTTTTACAACATATCAAAGTATTGAACCTATTGTAATGGAGAATAGAATCAATATGCTCATTAGTAAAGTCAAAAGATACAATGGTAATTTTGTTTATTTGTGGCATAATTCGAGTTTTAAGGTAGGAAAATGGAGAGATTTCGATAGTGTTTATTCTAAAACATTAGTAAATAATACCACTGTCTAAATTAACAGGCTTGATAGTTAACAATGTCTGTCCAAGTTATTATTGTTCTTTTTGAGAAATGGCTTCTGTTCTAGTGGTAATAGGTGCTTGGGTAAATGGTTAAGCCTCCTTTCACTGAACTGTACAATGTAAAGAGCAGCAGATTAGGGACATAGATTTATCATTTTCTTTATATCTTTTCCAAAGAGTTTTATCACGATCTTTTGTTTTAAAGTGGATGTATATATTATCAAAATGAGATAGTGGAGTGTCAATAATGAAAATTTCCATGCTAGATTTATCAGAACAGTATCAGTCACTGAAAGACGAAATCATCCAAAAGCTCGATGAAGTGATGTCTTCATCCCGCTTTATTTTAGGCGATAACGTAAAAAAATTAGAATCAGATATTGCAAAATACAGCAATGTCAAACACGGGATTGGTGTAGGAAACGGAAGCGATGCGATCCACATCGCCCTTCAAGCAGTAGGTGTGGGTGAAGGGGATGAAGTGATTACGACTCCTTTTACGTTCTTTGCCACAGCTGGTTCTATTGCCCGTGTGGGGGCAAAACCGGTTTTTGTAGATATTGATCCTGTGACGTTCAATATCGCCCCATTAAAAATCGAAGGAGCCATTACTCCAAGAACAAAAGCGATTTTGCCTGTTCATTTATACGGTCAAATGGCAGATATGGATCCGATTGTGGCGATTGCGCAAAAATATGACTTAGCGATTATTGAAGATGCCGCGCAGGCTATTGGTGCGAAGTATAAAGGAAAAACGGTTGGAGAGATGGGAACGGCTGCGACGTACAGTTTCTTCCCGACGAAGAACTTGGGAGCGTATGGTGACGGAGGAATGATTGTCACGAATGATGATGAGGTTGCGGAAAAGTGTCGTGTCATTCGCGTCCACGGCAGCAAACCAAAGTATTACCATCATGTATTAGGATATAACAGCCGCCTTGACGAATTACAAGCAGCTATTCTGAATGTAAAGTTTCCGCATTTAAACCGTTGGTCGGAAGAGAGAAGAAAACGAGCAGCGTACTATACTAAAAGATTAAATGAAAAGTTAAACGGAGTCGTCCAAACTCCTGTCGAAAAAGAGGAGAATTATCATGTTTTTCATCAATATACGTTGCGCGTCCCTCACCGAGATGAGTTGCAACAATACTTAAAAGAACAAGGCATCGCGACGATGATTTATTATCCGCTTCCGTTGCATATGCAGCCGGTGTTTAAAGACTTGGGATATCAAGAAGGGGATTTTCCAGAAGCGGAAAAAGCAGCGAAAGAGGCTCTGTCATTACCGATGTATCCGGAGTTAACACAAGAAGAGCAAGATTATGTGATCGAAAAGATCATTGCATTTTATACAAAATGATCGAGGGTTTGAAAGCTTAAAAGTATAACAGTAGTCGGTTGTAGCTTATGAAGGTAACTTTTGTTCTCGAAAATTTCGAAAATAACCGTAAACTTTCTTTCACAAAATAGCCACCTACGAACCGTGTAGGTGGCTATATTTTAAGGAGTGGTAGGCATGTCTAATGTTATAAAAGGTCAAAATGTCGTGATTGGTGAAAATGTCTCGTTTGGTAACAATGTCGTCATTGGTAATAATGTTGTGATTTATGAAGATACGAAAATCGGGGATCATGTGATTATTCAGGATAATGTCGTGATTGGTAAGCAGCCAACGCGGGCAAAGGCCTCGATTTTACCAGAAACGAAACAACTTCCACCGACGGTGATTGGCTCGGGAGTAACGATTGGCACTTCCGCTATTATTTATGCTAATGCTGAGATTGGAGATGAAGTATTTATTGCTGACTTAGCGACTGTTCGTGAGCGAGTAACAATTGGAGAACGAACCATCGTCGGTCGGGGGGTGGCAATCGAAAATGATTGCAAAATAGGGAAGTACTGCAAATTAGAAACGAATTGCTACATTACTGCTTATTCGGAGTTAGGTGACTATGTCTTTATTGCTCCATGTGTCGTGACGACAAACGATAACTATATGGCGCGAAGTAAAGAACGTTTCGGAAAGTTTAAAGGTGTGACAGTAAAAACAGGAGGACGCATAGGTGCTAATGCGACAATTCTTCCTGGGAAGGTAATTAAGGAAGATGGTACCGTTGCAGCGGGAAGTGTAGTCACTAAAGATGTTGAAAAGGAAGAGCTTGTAGCAGGAGTTCCGGCTAGAAAGTTGAGAGATGTTCCAGAAGATCAACTATTAAGAAACCAATAAAAAGGAAAAGATATCTTGAACGGGAGGGTTGAGATAAATACATGTAGATGGTTATTATTTGCAGTACTCTATGGACTATCAAAGACTCGTAGTTCAAGATTATACATGGGTTTTACAATTAGCCAAACTAAATCAATAACTGTAGATGAGTATTTTTAATTACAGTAATTTCCATGACCTAAGAGACAAACAGGGTACCCCTTAGGCGACGTGGAGCTGTTTTTTGATCACATCAATGGGAATATCTTGCTTCGCGGCGTCATAGATGAGCTCGACGACGCTGTGTCCTTTCCGAGACCGAAGAAGCTCCAGTCCGGAAGAGATGTCTTTTATTGGGATTCCACGATACTGTATACGCAGGCTAACAGCACCACTGTCCAATACCGTTTCACCGTCCGAACGTGGCAAACGCGATACCCATCGAGCTTCAGTTGGTCTCTGGCCTGCCGGAAAAAGCATTCGATCGTCCAGTGCTGGGCATAGTAATGCAAGATCTCTTCATCGCTAAGTTCCCGGTCGGTGCTCAAGACGAAATGGGGATGATCCGGCGTCATCGGTTGATCCGCCTTCCAAACCAGCAGCACCACCGCGTCATCAAGACCGTTGAGAGCACCTTCGTAGCGGTAGACACGATAGCGCTCGTTCCCCACCGTGACGAGGCGGGTGTCGTTTGGCTCGATATAGCAGGCAAATTCCTTGGATTGGATGGCGAGGCCTTTCGGGTAGAGAATCCGGTTCGTCTTGAGCATGGCGATGACATGGAATCCTTGTTTCAGGCAGGCTTCGATGAGCACTTGGGACGGATACCATAAATCCATGAGCACATACACCGGCTGAGCTCACTTCCCCTTGAGTGGGGAAAGCATCTCGATCGCCAAGTCGATTTTGCTTCTTCCCGCTGTCTTGTCATACAGACGAAAGGCGAACGGAAACGCTTGTGTGAAGGTGTGCACCATCAGCCAAACAAGCGAATGCCCCAGACCAATTGATGATCGCTGTGAGAGAAATGCGAGTCACACCCTTGAATGG
>OFGS01000180.1_pt1 | contig 16239 bp, 18 predicted proteins | sample 1521851 | NCBI WGS metagenome assembly OFGS01 (sample SAMEA3142070, study PRJEB24117) | hot springs metagenome
GTGGATAGTGGGGGAAGACCTTGTGGACTTTGATAGGCTTATGCCAATGCTTGTGGAAAAGGGAATTAAAAGCCTTATGGTTGAGGGTGGTGCGTCCATAAACTGGGAGTTTGTCAAGCGCGGCTTTGTGGACGAGATCAGACTTATACACATACCTGTGATAGTAGGCGGGGAAAACGTTCCTACGCTCGTCGGCGGTGAAGGTTTCAAGAGCCTTAAAAACCTACTTAACCTTAGATTGAGATCCCACTTCAAAAGAGGTCATCACCTCATAACAGAGTGGGAAGTGGTAAGGTGATTACCTTTCAGACGGGAATAACCCTGTAGAACCTTTTTTTACCCACCTGCACCTTCAACTCTTCAAGAACTTCTATCTCCGCGTTGGGATCTTCCCACTTAACACCGTTTATTTTTAAACCACCACCTTCTATCAGCCTTCTTGCGGAGTTTTTAGAACTTTCCATTCCAAGCTCAAAGAGAAACTCATAGGCTTTTTTTCTATAACCTCTCCTTACTTCTATACGTGGTGCCTCCTCTGGAAACTCCCTTTTGGAGAAGGTACTTTCAAAAAACTCTTTAGCTGTTTGCGCATCTCTTTCCGAGTGGAACCTTTTGACTATGTAAAAGGCTAGGTTTTTTTTGGCTTCCATAGGATGCCATTCCCTTTTAAACTTTTCTATCTCCTCCTCTGAGTAGTCTGTTAGTAAAGCGTAGTAATCCCACATGAGCTCGTCAGATATGGACATGATTTTTCCAAACATGTCCTTAGGGTCTTCTGTTATACCCACGTAGTTGCCGTAGGACTTGGACATTTTTCTAACGCCATCTAAACCTACCAGCAGGGGCAGGGTTATACACACCTGAGGCTCTTGACCGAAGTCTCTCTGAAGGTCTCTACCTACAAGCAGGTTAAACTTCTGGTCTGTTCCACCAAGCTCCACGTCCGCTTTCAAAAAGACAGAGTCATAACCTTGAAGAAGTGGGTATATGAACTCGTGGATGTAGATGGGGATGTTTTCTTTGAACCTCTTTGAAAAGTCATCCCTCTCTAGCATACGTGCAACGGTGTACTTTGCACAGAGTTTTATGATGCCGTCCGTTCCAAGAGCGCTCAGCCAAGAGCTGTTAAAGACGATATTGGTCTTCTGTGGGTCAAGGATCTTAAAGACCTGATGCTCGTAAGTTTTGGCGTTCTCTAAGACTTGCTCCTTGCTAAGTGGTGGTCTTGTTTCCACTCTTCCCGTAGGGTCTCCTATCATGGCGGTAAAGTCGCCTATCACAAAGTAAACCTCGTGCCCAAGTTGTTGAAAGGTCCTTAGCTTCTGAAGAAGCACCGTATGTCCCAGATGAAGGTCTGGGGCGGTTGGGTCAAACCCGGCTTTTACGATTAAAGGTCTGTTCTGTTTTAGCTTGTTTAAGAGCTCTTCCTCTTCTATAATCTCAGCGGTTCCCTTTTTTATCAGCCTTAGTTGTTCCTCTGGAGACATCATGAAAGGATTATTTTAAACTGACTCTATTGTCTTTAAGCCCTTTACTAAGTTTGCCAAACAGGTACTCTATTAACCTAGATAAATAGGCGGCACATCGACTTTATTGAGACTTTGTTGCGTAAAAGGGTCAGTTCTTATCTTAAGTTCGAAATTTCCCCTAGTACCAAAACCGCTATGTTCCTTCTCCAACCATCATTTGCGAAACAAATCTGGAGAGCGAAAGTAAGCATGCTACGGGATCGTTTGGGCTTTGACAGCATTTAAACCTGCCCCTTTCTTAATTCTGTTTCTCAACTGTCCGCACGCTCCAAAGGTCTCAAGCCCTTTACTTATCCTTATAAAGGTTGAGATCCCATGCTCCCACAGAATCCTCTGAAAGGCAAAAACCTTCTCCATAGAGGGTCTCCGGTAAGGTAAACTCGGATCTGGATTAAAGGGGATAAGGTTTACCTTAAACTTTTTCTTGTACTTTCCAATAAGTTTTGAAAGTCTTATTGCATCCTCCAAAGAGTCGTTCACTCCGTCTATCAAAACGTACTCTATCATTATTCTTCTGTCGCTTGGGTATGGAAAATCCTTAAGTACTTGCCAGAGTTCTTCTAAGGTATTAGTGCTAGAGATTGGCATAAGCTCCTTTCTTAGTGTTTGGCTCGCTGCGTTTATAGAAACCGCTAGGTTTAGCTCCCTCATAAGTGGATCTTGAGCCATCCTTTTAAGCTGTGCTATAAGGCCGCTTGTGGATATGCTTACCCTTCTTTTCGAGAGATTAAGACCCCAAGGAGATACCATGATCTCCGCAGCTTTTCGCACATTTTCGTAGTTCGCAAGTGGCTCACCCATCCCCATAAAAACCACGTTTCTTATCTTTTTTGGTGTGTCCTTTTGCACCTGTAGGTACTGGTCTACTATCTCCTCCACCTTTAAATTCCTAACAAGACCATCCAGAGCTGTAGCGCAGAACTTGCAACCAACAGCACAACCTATCTGCGAAGAGACACAAAGGGTAAGATGGTCCCTCTCCTTTATCAAAACAGACTCCACTATATGACCGTCGCAAGTCATAAACAGGTACTTGGTAGAATCCTCCGCTTCTACCTTGGAGCATATTTGCAGACAGTGAACAGTGTAGAGTTCTTTGAGCTTAAGGCGATGATCTTTTGATATGTTGGTCATATTCTCAAAGTCTGTTTCAAACTTTTTGTATATCCAGTTAAGCACCTGGTCTGCTCGGTAAGGTTGAAAGCCTCTTTCCTTTAACTCTTCCCTTAGCTCTTTGAGGTTATAAGCAAGTATAGATTTCATAAGAAAAATATAAATCATAAAAGACTTGATTTACAAAGCGGAAACTAAGCTTTATGACTTAAGTCATTCCACTTTTGAGTCTTTTTCGGTATTATTAGACTGACATGTCAGTTCAAACCAAAGAGAGGATTATAAGGTCCGCAAGGAAGGTTTTTTCAGAAAAGGGTTTTTACAATGCCCAGATAAGTCATATCGTGGATGAGGCGGGTGTAGCAAGGGGCACATTTTATCTTTACTTTGAGGGCAAGGAGGACGTATTTAGAGAGATTTTAAAAGGCGTTGTAGATGACCTAAAGAAGATAATAAAGCCTATAGACGTGTCTGGGGACATAAGGTCTCAGATCCTTACAAACCTATGCGGTGTGATAAGGTACGCACTGAACAACAAGGACCTTGCGCGCATAGTGCTTTATAGAGACAGATGGAACGAAAACTCCAAAATAGTGGACGAGTTTATAAGGGATTGCATAGCTTTGGTTAAAAGTTCCCTAAAAAAAGGAATAGACATGGGTATACTCTCAAACCACAACGTAGACGTCATAGCCATAGCCATGGTAGGTGCCGTGAAGGAGACCATAAAGAGCCTTTTGGATGCAGGGGAGGTAAACATAGAAGAAGTTTGTAAAGAGCTTTTGGAGTTTGGTATTAGGGGAATAATAAAGGAGGTGTGATCATGGAGGCAACGCTTCACTATAGGGCATACAAGCCTAGGGCCTTTACTCCAGAGGAAAGAGATAATGTATGTATACTCTTTGGCGGGCTTACATGGAAGCACGAACGCCTGATGCAAGGAGCTGTTGAAAGGGTTGGGTACAACATAAAGCCCTTGCCAGAAATAAAGAGAGAAGACTTGGACATAGGGAAAGAGTACATAGACGTAGGAGCCTGCTGTCCTACCACCTTCACCGCCGGCAACCTGGCAAGAACATTAAGGACGATTAAAGAGACAGAAGGTCATGACAAGGTTAAGGACAACTACATATTCGTTACCATCGGTTCCTGCGGTCCTTGTAGGTTTGGTCAGTATCACGAGTCTTATGAAAGGGTTTTAGAGGGTATAGGACTTACAGACTTTAGGATATTCCTGCTAGACCTTTTAAATCTTGACCAATCTGCGCCGGGAGGAGGGCTTAGGATAGACATGCCTACCACCATGCGCCTTTTCTATGCGGATTTTATGGCTGATGTTTTGACCGACATGGAGTACGCAACGAGACCTTACGAGTTAAAGGAAGGTCAAACGGAAAGGGTCTTAAAAGAAAGTGTAGAGGTGTTGTACCAAGCTCTTAAAAAGGCTCCCATAAAGGGTAAAAAGTGGTATACCTTGATTTGGCACGTCTTCACCGATTACTTTGTAAACGCTATGAAAGAGGTGAAGAGGCTTTGGGATGAGGTGGAGGTAGACAGGTTGAGGGTTAAGCCAAAGGTAAAGATAACGGGAGAGTTTTGGCTCCAGACTCACGAGGGAGATGGAAACTACAACATAAAGAGGTGGCTTGAAAAGGAAGGTGCGGAAGTTATCCCACCGCCGGTTGCCATCTGGGTAGATTATCTGGTTCACATGGAACTCTTCAAGCTTGAAGATGCAAAGGATACCACAAAACACTACTACCTTAAAAAGGGAATCATCCTTCTTTTATCCAAGGCTTTCCACTACGTTTACAACAGACTCAGAAAGGCTTTGAACAACATCCCCTATACCCTTCCAAGCCAGAGAGAGCTAAGGGAGCTTTCTAAGAATTACTTCCACTATAGGCTAGGTGGTGGAGAGGGATACATGCTCATAGGTAAAGCTCTGTATGCACACAAAAAGAAACATGCCCATATGGTATGCGAGCTATCACCTTATGGATGCCTTCCCAACACTATGTCTGTGGGTGCTATGGCAAAGGTCTTGGGAGACTATCCAGACCTGCTTTATGCTCCCATAGAGATAAAAGGAGATGCAGAAGTGCACGCTCTGTCTAGGTGTCAGATGATACTGACGGAAGCCAAACGGAGGGCAAAGGAGGAGTTTGAAAAGGTCTTAGAAAAGACAGGACTAACGGTGGAGGATGTGAGAAACTTTGAAGAAGAAAACCCCCATCTCAGAAGAGCTACCTACAAAGTGCCAAACTACGGATACATTGGAACCTCGGCCAACTACGTAGCGCACGTGGCTAAACTCATGGGGAGAAGGTTATGAAGTACATCCTGGGTATAGACGTAGGTAGCACTACGTGCAAGTACATTTTGACAGACAGCGAAGGAAACATACTGGACAAAGCCTACGAAAGACACTCTACAAAGACCGCAGAAAAGGTTCTGGAGTTTTTAAAAAGGCTTGAAGATAGGTTTGGTGTGGAGAAGGGCAACACACGCATATACTTTACGGGTTCAGGGGCGACCATTATATCCCAGCTTGTGGGTGGTAGGTTCATCCAAGAGGTTGTTGCGGTCTCTACCGCAGTAGAGAAGCTCCATCCCAACGTCAGGTTCGTGAGTGAGATAGGCGGGGAGGATATGAAGACGGTATTTATAAGGGAGGGAGAAGATGGCAATAAAAATAAGAACGTGTATATGCAAAACGCATGCGCTGGCGGAACGGGAACGTTCATAGAGAAGATAGCAAGGAAGTTGGGCGTGCCACAGGAAAAGCTCTCTCAAATGGGATACAGAGGCTACACCCTGCACAAAGTTAGTTCCAAGTGTGGGATCTTTGCGGAGACGGACGTTAACACTTTGGTAAAAGCTGGTGTGCCCGTCGAGGAGATCATGGCTTCCCTTTTTGAGGCGGTAGTGTATCAGAATCTGGCACAACTGACAAAGGGAAGCACGCCACTGCCCGAGGTCTTACTGCTTGGAGGTCCCAATCTATTCTTCAAGGGGCTTCAGGAAGCCTGGCGTATCCATCTTCAAAGGATATGGAAGGAGAAAGGAATAGGGGACTTCACCGACGAGGAAATGCAAAAGTTGGTCTACGTTCCTGAAAACTCCCTTTTTTACGGTGCTTTGGGATGCGTCTTCAGTGCACTCGAAGAGAAGGAAGGAGGTGTGTATCAAGGTTTAGACAGACTCTTGTGGTGGGTCAATGAGGGTCAGCATGAGCAGAAGCTAAAAGAAGGTAAAAAACCTTTGGTTAGTTCTTTTGAAGAATACAAGCAAATTAAAGAAACCTACACGCCTAAGAGAAAACCGTACACAAAACCTACGCCAAAGAGGGTTTTTATAGGCTGTGATTTTGGTTCTACAACCGCAAAGGCTGTGGTTTTGGACGAAGAAAAAGACGTAGTGGAAAGCTTTTACACCTTGAGCAAGGGAAATCCTATAGAAGACGCTAAGGTAATCTTTAAGGAGATTAGGGAAAAGCTTGGTAATGTGGAAGTTCTAGGTTTGGGCGTTACAGGTTACGGTAAAGACCTTCTTAAGGATGTGCTTGGTGCGGACGTGGCCATCGTAGAGACGGTAGCCCATGCAACCGCTGGGCTTTTCTTCTTCCCCGATGCGGACTGCATATGCGATGTAGGCGGCGTAGACGTCAAGATAATGATCTTGAGAAACCGCACCGTGTCTGACTTTAGGCTTAACTCTCAGTGCTCTTCTGGCAACGGTGCCTTTTTGCAAGGTGTTGCAGAGCGCTTTGGAATACCTTTGGAGGAGATAGGAGACAGAGCTTTTTCAGCAAAGGCTATGCCCAACTTTTCCATGGGATGCGGTGTCTTCTTGCAGAGCGATATAGTAAACCAGCAGAGGAAGGGATGGCAGGCGGAAGAGATCCTTGCAGGTCTTTGCAGTGTGCTACCTTTGAATGTTTGGGTATACGCAGGCAACATAAACAACCTAGCCCAAGTGGGCACCAAGTTTATACTACAGGGCGGAACACATAAAAACTTGGCGGTAGTCAAAGCTCAGGTAGACTTTATCAAGCAGAAGGTTCCCAACGCTCAGATTTACGTTCATCCATACTCTGGTGAAGCGGGTGCTATAGGTGCAGCCCTTATCGCTATGGAGGAGTACCAAAAAACCGGAAAAAGCAGGTTTAAAGGCTTTGATGCTATAGAGAGAATAGAGTACAAGACTACGACTGGCGAAGAGACAGTTTGCAGGTGGTGTCCCATGGAGTGTAAAAGGACCTTTGTAGACGTTTACACGGGTGAAGGGGAAGGAAGATACTGGAGTAAAGTGCCTTTGGAAAAGGGATGGATTCGCCTTATCGTTAACAACGCCTGCCCCAAAGGACTAGTTGAAGATCAAGAGGAGTTAAAGATAGTGAAGGAAAAGATGGAGAGGATTAAGGATGAGTTTCCTAACGTTGGGCTCTTTGTTAAGAAGGAAGCCTTCAAGACAAGAAAGGTCTACGCTTAAGGTTGGTATACCCAGGTTCTTAAACGTGTGGGGAACTCACCGCTTCTGGATAGGCTTTTTCCAAGCCCTCGGCATAGGTAAGATAGTCTTTAGCTCTGAAACATCAGAAGAGCAGTACAGAAAGTACGGTAGCAAACGCATCACCATGGACAGCTGCTTTCCCGTCAAGGCTTTGGCTGGTCATATAGGAGAGCTTTTGGAAAAGGGCGTAGATATACTCTTTGTTCCCAAGATCTTCTCCCTCCCCTCTTTCCTCAGTGGGCACGTTATGGATACTCTGAGCTGTACGCGCGTGCCCATGGGCGTAGAAAACATAAGGGCTGGTTTTACAAGGGAAAGGGACGAGTTTTCCGCAAAAGGTGTAAAGTTTGTATCTCCCTTTGTACCCTTTGCGGAAAGACATCTGCTTCCCAAGTACCTCTTTGATGGGTTAAAAGACGCTATAACCGGGCTTACGTTGGAAGAAGTAGAAAAAGCTGTAAGGGCGGGTTTTGAAGAGTTGGAAGCTTTTGATAAACAGATGAGGGAAAAAAGCTTAGAGATCCTCAAGTGGTGCGTAAAGAGGAACAGGCCTGCGGTGCTCATAGTGGCAAGACCTTACCACCTTGACAGTGGTATAGGACACGAGATAGATCAGGAGATACAAGCCTGTGGCTATCCTATACTCTGGTACAACTACCTTCCACTTCATGAGGAGCTTTTAGATTGGCTCTTTGGAGAGGAGATAAAAAAGGGCACTATAAAGAGCCCTTTTGACATAAGTGACGTTTGGATCTCATCTTACAGCTCCAATACAAACGAGATAATTTGGGCGTGTAAGTTTGCCGCTCGCTTTCCATGGATAACTGGGGTGGTTAGACTCTCGAGCTACGAATGCGGGATGGATCAACCTACCTTTACACCTTCTCAGAGGATAGTGGAAAGTACAGGTACGCTGTTCTTTAAATTTGGTGAATTGGACGAGACAAAGCCAGCGGGTAGTATAAAGATAAGGGTAGAGACTATAGACTACTACCTTAAAAGATACTCTGAAGAGATAATAAAAAAAAAGTTAGAACTCCTTCCTAAGCCTGTACCTGATATCCTCGTTTCCTAAAATTGCAACTTATTTATAATTAAACACCATGAGACTCTCTGATTTAAACAGGCGGCAAAGGGAGTTTTTGAAGAATGTGTTTGAGATAGAAAACCTACCGGAAGATGTAGATTTAAACGAGTTCTTGGAAAGTAAAGGGTGTAAGCTGTACCAATGTCTTGGATGTGGTAAGCTCATATTCCATGACAACTACGAATTCTGGAACCTAACAGACTGTTGCGACGATAACTCTAAACTCGTAGAGGGGGGTTTACTCTGTGAAGTATGTTATTCAAAGAGCCCTGAAAATCTCAAGAACTGGATCTTCTTTAGGCCAAACTGGATAAGGAGTGTAGATTTTACAGTGTAGATGCCCGCCTTTGAGGATATACAGGAGGTAAAGGAGTTTATAAAGAGCACTTCCGAAAAAACCGCGGTATACGTTGGTTGCGACTCTAGACAGGTCAAAGACAAGACGGTGTTTGTAAGCGTTGTTGTCGTCCATATAGACTCATGTAAAGGGGCTAAGATATTCTGGAAAGCTGAAAAGGTAAAGAGGATAAAGTCCCTCAGGCAGAGGCTTATGGAAGAGGTAAGTAGGGCAGTTTTTCTGGCGCTTGAGATATCAGATGTTATAGGTAATAGACCCTTTGAAGTTCACCTTGATATAAATCCTAATCCGCAACACGACTCCAGCGTTATACTTAAAGAGGCCATAGGTTATGTTATGGCTCAAGGGCTAAAGCCTGTGGTAAAACCAAGGTCTATAGCTGCTTCAACGGTAGCGGACTACATAACGGGTAAGTACTGATGAGATGGATAGAGCTAAATAGGTTTAAGGTAAGGGTATACGGTAAAAAGGGAAAACTCTTGATGAAGGGAATTCAAGAAGAGCACACAGCCTTTTTACACAACCTTCTCAGCAACGATATAAGGGGTATGAAGGAGGGGACATTAACCTACAACCTGAGACTAAAGCAAAATGGTGCACCTGTGCAGGATTTTTACGTTTACAAGATAGAGGACTCCTACATTCTGGATTCTGAAGGGGATGTTCAATCGGTGTTGAGCGAGTTTGAAAGGCTCAAGCTTTCCATGAAGGTTTATTTTGAAATTCTCAACTACAGACATCTCTTTATCTTCGGTGACGGTGCATCGGAGTTTATAAAGGACGTTTTCGGTACAAAGTTAGAGCCAAATGAAGTATCGAAGGTAAAGGGCATTTTGGTAGCTCACAACCCTATAAGGCTTAGGGAAGAGGGCTACGACCTTATAGGTGAGGACTTATCCATTTGCACAAAGGAGCTTAAGGAGGAAGATAGGATAGGTGAAGAAGAGCTGGAACTTTTGAGGATAAAAAGGTGCATACCAAAAATTGGGAAAGAACTAAGAGAGGGCTTTTCACCATTGGAGGCTAATATTCTGGAACATGCCATAAGTCTAAACAAGGGTTGTTACGTGGGTCAGGAAGCTATAGCACGCGTTTACTACAGGGGTAGACTTCCAAGAACGTTGGCGCTTTTTGAGGGGAACGCTCAAGAGGGTAAGAAGATCAGGGATGAAGAGAGGGAAGTTGGCGTAATTACATCCACAATAGACAACGTGGCGCTGGGCTATGTACTAAGGGATAGAGCGGTGGAAGGCAAGGAGTACTTTTTAGACTCTGGCAGCGTAAAGCTTTTAAGGATGTGTTGATTTAAAATATACACGATGCGCATTGTGGTTTTAAAGTTTGGTGGTACGTCCGTAGGGAGTCTAGAAAGGATAGAGAACGCATGCAAGAGGGTAATAAAGAAGATCAAGGAGGGGTACAGGGTAGTAGTTGTCTCTTCTGCAATGTCTGGTGAGACAGACAGGCTTATAAACCTTGCCAAAACTATAGACCCATTTCCACCTGAGAGGGAGATAGATATGCTTGTGTCAACAGGCGAACAGCAAGCTGTAGCTCTCTTTGCCATAACCTTAAACAAGATGGGTTATCCGGCGGTTAGTCTGTGCGGTTGGCAAGTGCCCATAATCACCGATAAAGTGCACACAAAAGCAAAGATCCAAAAGATTGGAGTCCAGAGGTTAAAGAACTTGTTGGAGGAAGGGTATATTCCCGTCGTGGCTGGATTTCAAGGTGTTAGCGAGGACTGGGAGATAACTACGCTCGGACGTGGAGGCTCAGACCTTTCCGCAGTAGCTTTGGCGTACGCTTTAGGCGCTGACTGTGAGATATACACGGATGTCACGGGCGTTTTTACCACAGACCCACGTATCGTTCCACAGGCTAAAAAGATACCCGTCATATCTTACGAAGAGATGTTGGAGATGGCTTCCCTCGGTGCCAAGGTTATGCAGGCAAGAAGTATAGAGTTTGCGATGAAGTACAACGTGAGAATACATGTAAGAAGTTCCTTTTCTGAAGAAGAGGGGACATGGATTTTACCTGAGGAGGAAGTCATGGAGAAGGTAGCGGTAAGGGCTATTACTTTGGACACAAAAGAATCTAGGATTACGGTGGTTAGAGTCCCTGATAAACCGGGGATAGCTTACAGGCTCTTTAAAGCCTTAGGCGATGCTCATATCGTTGTGGACATGATAGTTCAAAACGTATCTCACCAAGGATATACAGATATGTCCTTTACGGTCAGCAAAACGGACGCAGCAAAGGCTGAGGAGATCGTCAACAAAGTGGCAAAGGAGATAGGAGCTCAGGAAGTGGTAAGAGATGACAAGGTGGCTAAGATCTCTATAGTTGGTATAGGTATGAAGAGCTCTTACGGAACTGCAGCCAAGATGTTCGAGGTTCTATACAAAAACGGCATAAACATAATGGCCATTTCTACGTCGGAAATAAAAATCTCCTGCCTGATAGAGGAAAAATACGGAGAGCTGGCGCTTAGAGAGCTACACTCCGCCTTTATAGAGGAAGGGGAAGAGGTCAAGCTTGTGAATGAGTCTTAACAAGAAGACGATAGAGTCCATCTTTTCCCGTCTTAAAGAGCTAAGGATATGCGTGGTGGGGGATGTCATCCTTGATAGGTACGTCTTTGGTGATGTGGAGAGGATATCACCAGAAGCTCCCGTTCCTATAGTGGATGTAAAAAGGGAGGAGTTTAGACTCGGCGGGTCTGCCAACGTAGCCAACAACCTATCTTCTCTTGGAGTCAAGACGTACCTTATAGGCATAGTGGGACAAGATTACGGCATGCATATAGTGAAAGGGCTTTTAAAAGAGAGTGGGATAGTAGACCTTACGGTGCAGGATCCACAAAGACCTACTACAGAAAAGACGCGCATCGTTTCCCTATCACAACAGCTTCTAAGAATAGATAGAGAAGAAAGGTCTACGCCATCGGAAAAGGTTCTTAAAGATCTTTTAGACAGGTTGGATATGGACTTTGATGCCCTGATCGTTTCCGATTACGCCAAAGGTGTAGTTTGTAAACCCCTTATGGACAGGATAAGGGAAAAGGGTGTATTCTTCTCCGTAGACCCAAGACCTGTTAACAAAAACTTATACTACGGTGCTTACCTTATGACCCCCAACGAAAAGGAAGCTAAGCAGATGAGCAATCATGAAAACCTTGAGGAGTTAGGGTTTTCTCTAAAGAAGGAGCTAAACATCAAAGACTTAGCTATAACCTTGGGGCCCAGAGGAATAGCACTTTTTAGTGATAAGGTAAAGGTTTACCCTGCAAGGGCAAGACAGGTGTACGATGTTACAGGTGCTGGTGATACGGTTATAGCGGTTATGACCGCCGTTTACGTTGCTGGCTTTGATTGGGACGTAGCCTGTGAGCTTGCCAACGTATGCGCTGGCATAGTGGTAGGAAAACTTGGCACCGCTACGGTAAGTTTTGAGGAAGTTTTGGATTACATTGAAGAAAGGTAAACACTACGAAGAGTTAGCTTGCAATTACCTCAGATCTATAGGCTATAAAATCTTACGTAGAAATTACCACTGTCGATTTGGAGAGATAGACATAATAGCCCTTGATGGGAACAGATTAGTCTTTGTAGAAGTGAAGGGCTCTAAGGTCTGCGATCCTGCAGAGAGGATAGACAAGAGAAAGATGGAAAGGCTAAAAATATGCATGGAAAAGTTCTTAGGAGATGTGGAATATCAAGAGGTTTCCTTTGAGGTGGTGTTATTTGTAGACGATAAGATAGAGCACATCAGGGATATATTCTTAAACTAAAAAATTTTCTTCTATAAACTCCATAAACTCGCTGAGGCTGTCAAAAGTGTAGTCTGGTGTAAATCCAGACTTTAAAATCTCCTCCTTCGGATACTTACCCGTTGTCATAAATACCGTTTCAAGACCCAAGTCTTTAGCACCTATCAGGTCCGTGTATATGTCATCGCTTACTATAAATATTTTGTCTTTGGGCAAACCTGTTAGGGCAAACTCTACAAACTCAGGAGATGGCTTACCAAGGTTTGGTATGCTCTCCCTATAATTACAAGCATGAGCTATCATAAGACTTATAGAGCCAGCACCTGGAAAGTAAAGCCCATCGTCGTCTTTGACTATTCTGCTCATGTTGACAGGCACAAGCTTTGCTCCCTTCAGGTAGACCGCAGAAACCGCAAGCTTTATTTTCTGAAAGTTTAACTCCCTATCCTGAGCTACAACCACTGCGTCAACATGGTAATCTTCGGAAACGTCAAAATTCCTGTCCCTTAGATAGCCCTTTAGCAATTCAGAACCCAACACCAAGCATTTTCTCACTCCTTGCTCCTTTAGGTACTTAGGTAGAATTTTTAAAGGAGAGATAAACTCATCATCCCCTATAGCGATCCCCTTTGAATTTAGCTCTTTAACTATTAAGCTTGGTGGTTTTGTGGAGTTGTTAGACAAAACTCTAAAGGGTATAGAGGAGCTACGTAAAAAGTTTATGAATTTGGGAGTATCTTCAAAAGGTGTTAGCTTCTTGTCCCTTACCAAAACACCATCCAGGTCTATAAGCAGTGTGGGTGTCATTCTTTAAAGGGAATACTTATCCATAGTTCGTCGAAGGATGACTGATCCCTTTTGATGTTTACCTCTATTTTACCAACATCAAAATTGGCATATTTGGAAAAAACGGATATAAGATCGTCCTTTATTCTATCCACAAAGTTCGGTGGCAAGCCTTTCCTCTCATAAGCCAAGACCATGATAAGCCTTTGCTTCGCCTCCTCCTTACTTTTATTTCTACTTCTACCTAGTAAGAAACCCAACAATACTTACCTCCCGAACAATTTTTCTAAAAGCCCTTTCTTTTCACCGTAGTTAACTATGGGCACATCCTCGCCCATTATGCGTCTAGCTATGTCCATAATGGCTTTTGAAGCGTTATACTTCTCATTCAATACGATAGGTTCCCCTCTGTTGGTAAAGTCTATAAGTTTTGGTTCTTCAGGTATTACACCTATCAGCGGTAGTTTAAGTATATCCACTATATCATCCACAGAAAGCATCTCACCCTTCTTTACGCTATCCCATTTTATCCTGTTTACAATGAGATAATTTTCTTTGTCCCCCATGTTTTCCAGAAATCCTATTATTCTATCTGCATCTCTAACGGAAGAGACTTCTGGGTTTACCACAACAAGAGCCACATCTGCAGGAAGCGCCGCTATTTGAAACCCCTTTTCTATACCTGCAGGAGAGTCTATGAAAATGTAATCATACTCACCAGTGGATTTTATTGTCTCAACAAGCTCGTTCCATTTATCTTTATCTACCGCGTCCTTATTCTTTGTCTGGTTTGCAGGCAAAAGCCACAATGGCAATCCCCTTTTATCCTTCACAAGTGCTTTCTGGAAAGGCACTCGTTCTTCTAATACGTCCAACACATCGTAGACTATACGGTTCTCTAGTCCAAGAATCATATCAAGGTTCCTTAAACCTATGTCAGCGTCCAACGCAATAACTTTCTTACCTAGCTTGGCTAAGGCGGTGGATAAATTAGCGGTTATGGTTGTTTTCCCTACACCACCCTTTCCCGACGTTACCACAAATACCCTTGTCATACTGATTAAAATTATAACCTTAAGATCGAAGTTTTACAACCCACTTAATCGCTATGCTCCTTTACTTTAGCAGGGTGTTTTTATTTGTGCAACAAAGTCGAATGTCTATACTAGTTTAGCAGTTTTAATGAACAAACAGAGTGTTTCTCTTTGTGATCCCGGCATCAAGCCAAAAAGACAAAAGCTTGCCTAAATCACGAGGAAACTTTCCTCAAAAATGGGTTTAACATATTTAAGCGTTTGTGTCAAGAAATATTATTCAAATTTCATGGTGACAATCTATTACGTTTTTGGGTGTTTATGTCAATAAAATAAATGAAGTTTTATAATACTTAACAGGGGGATCAACATGCCAGAGTGTCCTTGCTGTGAGAGCCCTGTAGAAGATATACATGTAGGTACTTGGCATTCTAAGTACGACGGGAAAACCTACAAGCTCTACAGGTGTGATAAATGTGACGTCCAGTTCTGGGAACCAAGAGAAGTTAGTCCAAGCTTGTACGAAGATGAGTTGGATTCTAGTTATAGTGTATTTCATTCTGGTTTGAGAAAGGGTCTAGGTAGCAATCATAAGTTTTTTCTACAGAAATTTAAGGACCAACCTGGTAGAGTTTTAGATATTGGTTGCGGTGATGGTTTATTCCTAAGCTACTTAAAAGAAATGGGTTTTGAAGTGTGGGGGATAGATTTTGATAGTAATAGCGTGAGAATAGCCAAAGATAAAAGGAATATAGAAAGGGTTTTCCATGCTACACCGGAAGAGTTCATCGAATACGCAACGCAAGAAGGCTTAGAGTTTGATTACATCACAGCTTTTGAAGTTATAGAGCACTTTGAAAGACCTTACAACATCTTGCGTAGTATAAGACCAATTCTAAAGAAGCAGGGAATAATAGCGGGCACTGTGCCCAATAGGGACTCTATCATAAACATAGTCTACGGTAGATTTTTAGACGATTGGGATTACCCACCCCACCATTTAACATGGTTTTCAAAGAAATCTTTAGAAAAACTCTTTGAAAGGTCTGGTTTCGACGTAGCCACACGCGAAATAAAGTCTATAGCCCTTAAAGATGCCGGATGGGTTGGTTATTATGCTACGATGGGAAAGTTTACGACCCGTTCCCTTTCTGAGAGCAATTATCCATCTAGTCCTATCTTCAAAACCTTTAAGAGTACACTTTTTGCGGTACTGGGCATCCCATTGGTGATGTTTTCTCCCGGTAAATACCTGTATTTCGAAGCCAAACTCAAAGGTTGAATCCTTTTCAAGAGTGGCTTTTCGAAAGGCTCTTTATGGTTGAGGTAATCCTTTTGTAATGCGAGCCCTTCCAGTACACATGACCACATCTGGAACAGATGCTAAAATCGTAAGCGGTCTTGTAAACAGCTTCAGGAACCCTATCTTTGACGGCGTCCTTTTCAACAAACTCAAGTAGAGTGTTACAGTAAACACACCTGTCCAGCTTGAGAGAGGGTTTTAACCTAAAATACCTAATCAAAAGTTTAAGCTGTACCTTCCAGTCTTCCTTAGGAAGCAAAAAGTAAGGAACTCTCCAAGCTTTTAGTTGCTTCTCCCAGTATCTAGATGTGGTAATAAATACTCGATCTGGGTGTTTTGTTATTTCCTTTTTGGAAATGGGACCAGACAGGACCTGAACGTCCTGTCCCAAAAATAGGAGCCACCTGGCTAGTTTTTCTAAACCAGCTTCCAACAAAAACTTCATACGTATACTTCTTCTAACTTTACGACCTCCTCGGGGTGCGCTATCCTTCCAAGCACGGCGCTGGCAGCGACTACAGCGGGGTTAGCCAGATAAACTTCACTTTTAGGATGTCCCATCCTTCCGGGGAAGTTCCTGTTGGATGTGGATATACAACGCTCCTTCTCAGCAAGTATGCCCATGTGACCACCAAGACACGGACCGCACGTAGAAACTGAAACGACACAGCCAGATTCCTAAGAATATATCGATAAGCCCCTCCTTTAGGGCTTGCATGTATACCTTTTTGGAAGCCGG
>OFGS01000181.1_pt1 | contig 16215 bp, 8 predicted proteins | sample 1521851 | NCBI WGS metagenome assembly OFGS01 (sample SAMEA3142070, study PRJEB24117) | hot springs metagenome
GAGCAATTGTTCTTTTGTTAAAACATTTTCCATAACAAAAACCTCCCTCTTGGATATTTTTGTTTATATTCTGATTCTTACCAAGAAGGAGGTCCTTATACTTTACACAAAATTATTTATAGTCTCTACCCCCTGATTTTTAGCAATTTTTTTAGTTGCCTTTTTAACTTTATTTAAGCTGTTGAATATAATAGCTGTTTACCAATCTGTAAATTATAACTGCTACTTCAGCCCTTGAAGCATAATCCTGAGGTTTTAAACTACCATTGCTACCTTGGACGAATCCTTCCGAAACAAACCTTTGTATGCTCTCCTTTGCATAGTTTGAAACCTTAGTTGCATCTTTAAAACTACCTATGTCTCTACTGCCATTTGAGTACCTGTACTCAGCAACCCTCAACGCTCTGTCTGCCATAACAATCATATCCTGTCTTGTAATAAGACCTTTGGGATTGAATTTCCCATTTCCAACTCCGTTTACTATCCCCAGCGCTTTTGCCACTCCTACTGCTTCATAATAATAATCACTTGGTTTTACATCATTGAAATTGTCCTTGACCGGACTACTTAGCTCAAGCGCTCTTACAAGTAACAGCAAAAAGTCTGCACGGGTTATTTGTTTCTGCGGCGCAAAATTCTTCTCATCTATACCTTTAACTATACCTTTAGATGCTAATACCTCTACAGGTTCCTTTGCCCAACTAACATCTTTTATATCTTCAAATGTTTTGTAATTCTCTGCTACCACATATTTTGCTGACTCTTTTGCTCTGAATGCAACCACTTTACTGTCTGCAAAATACATTCCACTTGCAACAGGTTCAACCGTCCCATCTTCTTTTACCTTCATTACAGCTAAATATTTCGTGTTCACACCTATCGACGGTGTGTATTTGCTGCTTACTACAATCGGTTTTTGTATGCTTTCACCGCTTAGCACTTTCCCATCAGCCTTTACTTCCACCTTTAAAGCAAGCTCTATACTCTTCCCGATCGCCTGCTTAACCTCATCTAATTCATTGCTGCTGAGCTTACCTACTGCAACGCTCAAGTTCTCCACCTTCACACCACTTGAAACTACATCTGCCGGAACTTTTATTTGCCCTATATCAGTCGAAATATTAAAAATTACATTTTGCCCACTTACTGATTTTATCGGTATTACCTGCTCATATTCATTTATGTTACCTTTTGTCTCAACTGAAATCTCTATAACCTTTTCCCCTTTTTCATTTGTCTTAGCACTTGCAATTGCCTGGCTCAATGTCTTTTCATCAACTTTTGAGACAGCAACTTGCCCAGTTATCTCAACTTGCGGTTTTATAACTGTAACTTGCGTTGGCTGAGCCTGTTGTCGCTGCTGTTGCTGGTTTTGCCCCTGCGGCTGGGTTTGTATTTGCTGTTGTTGCTGAGTTGTTGTACCGCTGCTCGGCAATATTATAGTAGTACTTGAACCAGTAGATTGTGAAGTTGTATATGTTATACTTTTCACTACCGGCGATGTCACATCTTTTGAGTACACATAAATCGTATAAACACCTTCAAATTTGCCAGAAAGTAAATATCTAAATTCATAACTGCCATCAGCATTTGCTGTTGTTTGATCTAAATAATCTATGCTGCCATAAGGGTCTAAAACCTTTACAGTAACATAACTATTTGCACTTGCTTTACCGTTAATCACAAGATTTTTGCTTGTGTCTATACTTACATTTACTGTAAGAGTCCCTGCAATAGCTGGTACCCAGAACAGAAACATTGAAACTATACACAAAATTGCTAACAATCTTCTTAACCTCTTATTCAACAGGACTTCCCCCTTTGTTTTTTGTTTCTTGCAGAGGGGAAAGGAAAATCTCTATAAATTTCCCTTCCCACTCTGCTAAAAGTTTTATTTGCAAAAGTTGAATTATTTAAACGACGCCACATTTGATAAGTAGGTCTTGCTCTTCAAACTATCCACAACATAAGCTTTCACAACAGGGCTATTGACGTTGCTAATTCTCAGTCCAGCTTTGTAAATTATAGATTTTCCAGCTGCAATTGTTATTTTCTTCCCTGCATATGAAAGCATCTTTCCTGTGGAATCAAATATCCCCACAATTATAATGCCATTTCTGGTGAGGCCGGTATTATTTTTAACGCTCACTGTAACCATTATGTCCTTGTAAGGACCTATCGTGCTCAAGGTTGCACCTGCCATATTCTTAACCTGAACAACCTGCACAGCAAATGCATTAGATCCCCAATCTATTTCATATACAACCTTGAATGTTGTCAATCGAACATTTCCGCCCTCATCTATTACAACCAACTCTAATGTGTTATCTCCCTCTACAAGTGAATATTCAAAGCTAAACTCCTTGTTTGCATCTACACTTTGCTTTCCTAAAACTTCGCCGTTTCGTTTAAATGTCACCGTTCCATTTTTGCTTATCTTAGCCTTGACAGTTACTGTTGGTTTTGTTGTTTTTGAAGGCGGTGCTTGAACTATTGTTATTTCTGGCGCGTAGTTTATAAAATCAACGTTCAAAACTTTAACAACACTATCCCCGTCTTTTGTAGCAATAATTACAATGTTGTTTATACCGTCAGACAATACAACTGGAATTGTTACCTGTGTGTTTGCTTTATACGACGGATTACTGTAAACAACTTCGTTTCCTTTTTTGACTATTAACTCACAATCTGAATCAGCACTCAGTTTTACAGTATAGTTTATCTTAGTTGTCGAATCCTTCTGCGGATTGTCAACGTAAATTTTAACTGGGTCATAAATGGTATCAATGAAGCTGTCTGCGTCCCAGCCGTCAAAAACATTTTCTTTTGTATAAACCTGCGCCATGACATCGTCAAGCTGAGGCCTGTACTGATTTATTTTTGCTCCAGGTCCATAATTCTTGTATTCATAGAATCTCTCATTCTGTGGATAGAACCAGATTGTGTTACCAGAGCTATCAGTGGAACTCATAGCTGTCCAGCCATATTCGTTTATGTGCTCACCCAAATAAGATTCTCTAATAACAACATTTACCCATCGATTCGGATCAGCGCTTGGATGCCATGGTCTTCCTAAATACACTGAATTAGCAACTGTTACATTAGATAAGAATTTACTGTTTATAAATAAGAAACCAAAATTGTCAGACTTTCTTGTCGAAGCTGCTGTAATATAACCTTTTGGTGTTATGCCTGGTCTGTCAACCGAGAATATGGTGCTATTTTCAAACACTGCTTGTGCCGCACCAAATATGAAGTCAACATCACCTTCGATGTAACAATCTTTGAAATATTGTCTTCCTGCATCTGCGTACAAAGTATCCTGATTGCCTATAAATCTACAGTTCTTGAATACCATTTTGTCAGCAGTAGATTTTACAGCAACAGCTTGTTTGCTTGAAATTGGCTGGTTCTCATCAAAAGCATTTTCAAATGTGATGTTCTCTGCAGTGAAGTTAATGGCACCACTGTTGATAGTCACACTTGCACTTCCAGACGTTCCATATGTGCCAGAACCATCTGGTTTGGGCGTGCCTGCTGCAACGTCATAAGTCAAAATTGTGGTAAATGGATCTTCACCAATCAAGCTAATATTTGGTGAGTTAATAGTTATTTTCTCATAATATCTGCCACTCTTTATAAAGATTATGACTCTCTTGGTGTTATTTGAAGGTACACTGTTTACCGCTGCCTGAACTGTCTTGAATATCTTGACTCCATTGACTATATCTCCATCGTTTCCTGTATAGTTGTTATCTACCATAATGTCAAAATTAGCAAGGTATATAACATCAAAGCTTTCTGTTGTTGTATTGCCACTAAAATCCTTAACTATTACTTCTATCTTGTTTCTGCCTTTTTCAAAGTCGATGTTGAAGGTAGCCGGGCTATTTGCTTTTATATAAACATTTTGATATACAACCATATTGTCCTGCATTATGGTCACATAAGCATCCTCATTTGACGAAAGTACCAAGCTATATGCACTGCTGAGCACTGTTGGCTGTGGTTTTGATACCCAATTTATAACCGGGTTTTGATTATCGTATACAACGTTTAAAACAATCTGTCTGGTCTTTGAACCTTCTGCTGTCTGTAGGTTTACAGAAATTGTATTGTTACCATTTACAAGCTGTACTGGTACTTCAAACTCAGTTTGCCCACTCACATCTACATTCTTGGTATCTGTGCTTGATGCATTTGTTACTGTTATCTTTCCATCGACGCTTGCATATCCTTTTATTTTGTATTCTCCTATGTTTGTATAATCATTCTCAGGATTATATATCTCTATAAAGTTATCAGAAGTTGTTAAGCTTATATTTGAAAACTTTGCTATGTTATAGTTGTAAATCTGATTTGTCGCCTGAGCAGAATCTACTGCAAATCCTATATAGTACTCATCGCCCAAGTTTAGCGTGTATCTGCCTATTACATTCCATGTCTGACCATCAAGTGAATATGCTGCCTCCACAACAGAACCACTCTTCTTTATCTTCACCCACGATACCTCTACATTCACAACTGTGTTCGGTGTGCTTGCATCAACATCGCCAGTGTTTGCCATTGATGTATTTGCCACCTGTCTTGCAATAAATCTTACCGCTGTCGGATTTGTCAGCTTTTCAGCTTTTACATATGACTTTGCTACATATGCTGTAACTGCTCCAGGGTCAAGTGAACTTCTCACCATCAAACCTGCAAACGCGTTGTGGTCTACCTTTTCCATATAATCTATCTTCGCTATGAGCTCTGCATCTCCATATACCTTCCTGTACACATATCCGAACGTATCAGTTGAACCACCTATTTTCCCATTTGCTTTTAATGTCAGTGTTCCGCTATTATCAAGTGATGCGCTTGTCTTTATAGCAGGACTTCCTATATCTGCTACTTTCCATGGCCAATTTACCTCGGGACCATTTGCAAATACTCTCACTGCCGTGGATTGGGTTGAAAGCCCGTTAGAGTCATAAGCTACTGCTACTAAATAGTGTGTGCCTTCTTCAATTGCACCTATGGTATATGAATATGGTTCTGTTGTGTCCTCTCCTATCTTCACTCCATTGTCATAGAATACTACCTTTGTTATTTTTGCTCCTCCTAATGCTTTTGCTCTTGCTTCAATCTTCACTGCTGCCCCTGCATCAACAAGTGCATTGTAGTTCGGATTGATTATCTGCACTTCTGGATTTTGTGGCGCATGGTTCATGTCAACAAGCGAATTGAGGTAGTTCTCAAGATTTGTGTATCCATTGCCAAACTTATATCCGTTCCTGTCACTTGGATCGTTAGGATTCAACCCATTTGCTATCTCCCAGCTATCTGGCATACCGTCATGGTCAGTGTCCTGTGGCGCCTGTGCTGTACTCAGTTCCGGGTACCCTCCAACTTCTGCCTCTGTGTTGATAAATCTTCCCAAACCGTTCTTTACTTCATTGACGAGTCTTGCATCAACTGCATCTCTCTTTGGATACACCGCTCCAGCCTTTGCTAATACCTCTTGATATGCTGTCTGAGCATCCTGAACTGTTACACTTCCAGGTATATCAACAGGTTCTGTCAATTTTGTGTATGTTCCGCTTGCAATTATTCCAGCTTCATTATTTGTAGTTACTTCATTGTTCCCTTCAAGGACATTCCCTGATACATACCACGATGATGGATAACCGTTAGGTGTTGGATTTGCTATTCTTGACTTCACACTGTCCTGAGTACCAGGACCTGGCTTATAGTAGTTGTTTATAAGGCTCAAAGTTGTATTTTCTCCACCGTATGTGTTGTTAAATCCCCAATTGTAGATTACGTTGTTTATAAACTCAACCTTTGCTTCAGGGATTGGGGCACTACCTACATTCACGCGAGGAAGTCTGCTTGTGTGGTTCATCAAAAGATTGTGGTGCCATGTGGCATTGTATCCACCCCAGATACCACCATAACCATGTCTTCCTTTCCAGTGTCCTGACATTGTCAAGCTCTCTGCTGCTATACTCCATTGAACAGTCAGATTCTCAACTCTGTATATAGACAGTGTTTCATCAACAGACCAGCTGAACGAACAGTGGTCGATTATAATATTCTTGCTTCCGCCAAAACTGGTCAGAGCATCCGGTTCTGCGCTTATATTGCTACTACCAGGTCTAAATCTTAAGTATCTAATGATAATATTGCTGCCTGTAATTCTTACTCCATAGTCAGCAATGGTAATTCCATCACCAGGTGCTGTCTGGCCAGCTATTGTAATGTTTGAACCGCTTATTACAAGTTCCGACTTTAAATGTATTGTTCCTGATACTCTGAAAACTATTGTAACATTGCTAAGTTTTACGCCATCTCTCAGCGACCCTGGTCCACTATCATTCAAATTGGTAACCTCGTACACATCTCCTCCACGTCCCCCTGTTGTGTACATACCAGCACCTTCTGCTCCTGGGAATGCAGGAACTAATGTATCTGCTTTTGCCACTATCAAATTGATAGGTATTAAACTTAACAAAAATGCTAAGATTACAAATACACTTATCAGTCTTTTTCTCACTCCTATATACCTCCTTTTTTTCTAAAGGCCTTATCATTATATTTTGAGAAAATAAATTTAGGTTTTAGCAGAGGAAGACAATAACTTTTTGTCTTCCTCTGCTTATTATTCTTGTTTGTCAGTTAAAAATATGTTCTTTATTTACCAACTACTTTATCTCAATTGCCGTTGAAAGAGGTATCATCCCATCTATTGAGTTCCAGATAAATGCTTTGGCTTTTAGCCCTGTAGTAGTGCCTGGCAATTGAATACCTGCTAAAAGTTCCTCAGCTGTAGCAGGTTCTACGGTATCGAATGAGATGCTGTATCCTATCATCTGGTTTGAACTGTTATAAAGAACTATTATGAGTGCTACATCTTTACTTACATTTAGCTTATTATCTGCTTTTGCTAAAACAGTTAATGTAGAAGCATCTGCTATGCTTGTCACCTGACTCTCATTATCGTCTACAAAACTGATATCTTTTATCATGTACTCATAAACTGTGGTCCACTGTGCTGAAGTTTGGTTACCTGCCTTATCTGTTGCCACAAACTCTATTGTGTTTTTACCTTCTATCAAGGCCAACACGACCTCTTTTTCTTGACCAGAACTGCAATATACTGCTTGTACAACAGGCTCTCCATTTACTTTTACATCTATAAATACGTCCTCATCTGCAACAAACTTTAAGACTGCTGTTGGTGCGATATTCTCATATTCAGGTGGGGTTGTCTTGAACACTACCTGTGGTCTTGTCTTGTCATATATCACTTTCAAATATGTGGTTGTTGTATATCCATCTGCCGCTGCTCCAACCAGTTCAAATGTATTGATTCCTTCCTGCAACGCAACGTCAATACTATACTGCCTGTCTTGATTTTCAGAATCGAATGTGGCTATTGTATCCTGCCCCTTCCTTACAATTAACGATGCTCCAGAGAATATCTTACCTGTCATAGTAAATGTGGATTTATTAGTGTATACCAACTCTTTTTGGTCAACTGTATAAAGCTGTTTTTTCATCAGCACAAAGTAGAATACACAGCCACTGCTAACACCTTGATAGCCAAGCTCTACAAGCGAACCTTTGCTAAAGGATTTCTTGTAAAGCATATATGTTACTTGGGGGTTTGTCCCATTATCAATTATCCTGTAATCTGTCAATGTCCATGTACTCAAAAACGGTGGCACTTGGTTAGATGTGTAAAGTCTTGAATCCAGTGCAACATATATATCAACATCCTTTGTTACTGTAAAGCTAGCAATCACCGGAGTTGCATTGTACGACCTCGAAAGATTTGCTGTACTTATCCAGTATGCCCCTTCTAATACCGTCGGCATCGACACTACCGCATAATCCCTGTCACCAAATATCTTGCTGCCCACCTGCAAATTGTACTGCAGCGACCAGTTTCCCGCATTGTCCTGATCATAAACTTATAAGTTTGTAACATAATGCGGTGGCAGTATTGGCATTGCAGACATTTCTTGAGCATTGCTGCTTGTTCCATTATTGTTGCTTGCATTCATAGAAATATAATACGTCAGCCCTTCAAGCTTTTTAAATGTATATGAATAGCTTGAACTGCCATCATCATATACTGTGGCACTCACTGTGTAGTTCTTCGAACTCTTGCCCAAAAAGATTGTATACTTCTCTGCATCCTCTACCCTGTTCCATTTCACAGTAAGCTCAAGTACTCCCGGTATTACCTCAAAAGTTGGAACTGCAGGTATCGGATACGGGGTTATAACAACCTCGTCAGAACCTTCGCTAAGGCCAACCTTGTTTCCTGCGTATAGCCTTAAATAATAAGGCTTTTTGTTGATAAGATTTTCAAACTTGCACTCATAGGTCTGATTTGGCAAACCATTGTCATTTATTATCTTCCAGTTTGTATAGTTGTTTAACTCCTCTCCTATATAAACAACATAATACGTCGCTTTCGAAACTGTCTTCCACTTTATTGACACCCATCCATCACTGTACGCAGTCTGCAGAACTGTTGGTTTTGCCGGTGGTGTAGGCTTTTCTGGAATAACCGTCATTACATCTGATTCAACTGCACCATATTCATTCTTTGCTCTCACCTTTACATAGTACTGTTTGCCGTTGGTAAGTCTATCAATTGTGTAAAAAGCGTTACCTTGAACAACTAAAAGCCCCTCACTTTCCTCTGTAAGACCACTACCCACAGTGCTGAAATTTGAACCATCTTCTGAAATCAAAACATCATATGAAGTAACATTTCTGTCATAATTCCACATAAGTTTTGCTTTAGAGTCGTCACTGTCAACTGTAAGTTGGGGTTTTTGAGGAATACTAAAGATATCTGTCAGGTTCTGTGGAGTGGTTGCAGTGTCAGCTGTGCCTTCTTTAATCCTAACAAAACTTGTTTGAAGAGTAGCAGGACTTCCATTGCTTCCCTGAATGGCAACGCCAACACCTACATAGAGAGTAGAATTTAAGACACCGGCATCGCTTCGGGAACCTATTGGTCCATACCAAGTTATAGTTCCATTACTGCTGTTAACTTCTCCATAATAGACTGATATGTTTGTTGAAGATGATCTTACAATCTTTAAAACACATGGGAACGATATTGCATTTCGCGTAGAAAAACCGGCAGTGCTTCCAAATCTTCTCTGAGCCCTCAAATCCCATTTAGTAGAACTTGCACTATTGTATTCTATCAGGGCAGCGTAATAAGTATCCTGAATACCAAGCCCATTTCTTACTATTAACCCTCCGCGTGGATAGTTTGAATTTGCTGAAGTAAAAGAAATTGGGTCTGTAATGTAAACATATGCTGTGAAAATGGTGTTTGATATAGTAGTATAGACAAATGGAAAATAATCAACTGTGGTCGAAGTTTGAGTAGATGTCCTATTGATTTCTCCTTTTGTTGTGCTAACTGTAATTTTTCCTGTTTCATGGTCAAAAGCACCAAAAGGGTTTTCTGGCTGATAAGTGCTGTCACCTATTATTGTATATCTCCAACCAACCGGCCATTGCCCTGCCAATGCTTTTTCTTGAAATGCCAATCCAAAGCCAAAAAAGATATTTACTAAAAATACAAGCATGACAATCAAATTTACTATTCTCTTTTTCTTCATTTATTTACCTCCCTTACTTTTTATAATTTGTCATTAACTATAAAATTTTAAATTATTGTTTACTCACTTCCCCTTTTTATGGGATAATATTAAATGGGCATTCATATTTATTGAGTTTTTATATTACTGTCTTAATCGTCATGCTACTTGGGGTTAGAGAGGTGGCGAAAATGGCTTTACATCCCTAACCCCTAACTTTTACTTTTTGCTAATCAGTAATGACCTCGTTTGTGTTATTTAGACTCAAAATCTTAGCATAATCCGCTGTATCTTTCGCCTTACATCTGTAAAACTCTACATTTTCACAATTGTTGAGTTCAAAAGCAGCACCTTCCTGCTCCAGGACAGTAACATTCATGAATTTAATGTTCTTTACAGTATTTATAACAAACCCCCTTTTTGCCATCGGTTCTAAATAGCTCATCATTGCTGGAAGTTCAGGCTCAGGGTTTTGTGCCATCTCAACTGTGACATTTGAAAATACAACATCTTCAATTGGCATCTCTGTAAGGCCGTATAAAAACCCTGCTGCCGCTCTTGCTTCCCTTACAACCACATCGCTTATATAAATTCTTCTTACAATTGGTGTTGTATCATCAACAGGGTAGGGAGACTTGTCCCAAACTCTTTTTTCTTTTCCGCCCTTGCCGCAGTGATAATACATATAAAACGCAAATGGACACATCACATTTTTCATCACAATATTAGAAACTCTTATATCCTCAACAACTCCTCCACGACCTCTTCTTGTCTTTATTCTTATTCCTCTGTCTGTGCCCTCAAAAATGCAGTTTGAGATGACAACATTTCTAACACCACCGCTCATCTCACTGCCAATGACAACCCCACCATGACCGTGAGCCATTATACAGTTTGTAATTGTTATATTCTCACAAGGAATCCTCACCTTACAATCTTCAGTTCCGGATTTTAAAGTAACACAGTCATCACCAACATCTATGTAGCAATTTGAAATCCTAACACCCTTGCAAGACTCAGGATTAATACCATCTGTGTTAGGTGAATCATAAGGATTTTGAATCTTGACGTTGTGGATTGTGACATTCTCACATTCAATTGGATTTACTGTCCAGCTTGGTGAGTTGACAATTTTTATCCCTTCAATTGTCACATTTTTACATTTATAAAAGCAAATCGACCTTGGCCTTGGATATCTTAGTTCTTTGTTTCCGTGAAGTTTCCACCATATCTCGCCCTGTCCGTCAATTGTGCCAAATCCAACAACTGCAATGTTTTCTGAATTCTCTGCATAGATCAGTGGAGAGTAAACCTCCATTTCTTCGCCTTCCCATCTTGTGTAAACAGTAGGAAAATCGTCTAGTTGGTTTGAAAATTTTAAAACAGCTCCGCTTTCTATATAAAGTGTCATGTTGCTCGCAAGCTGAATCGGTCCTGTTAAATACTCACCAGCTGGAACATAGATAGTCCCTCCACCTTGTTCTTTACACTTATCTATTGCTTTTTTAAACGCTTCCGTATCTTTTGTTGTACCATCTCCAGCTGCTCCAAGGTCACGCACATTTATAAACATTTTTCTTTTTCCTCCTTCACAAATTTTGCTCCACATACTAACTTAGGTAAACTTACATAAACAATTTCTCAACCCATGCACTTGCCTTAATAAATGCCCCAACACCTTTAAGGTCATTTGTCTTTATTGGTTCGCTTATATAGTACTCAAAAGAACCATCTCTATATGGATTCCCACCCAAGCCTGCTACCATGCAAACTCCATTGAGATTCAAAAGACCAACTTCATCCTCTTCAACAAACCTGTAGATTATTCCTTCATACGCTCTTTCAAGAGGATTTATATACGAGCAGTCCAAATACCCTTTCTCTATCCCTTTTGCAATTGCATAAGCAAACATGCACGAAGCTGATGCTTCTGGGTAGTTTCCATTTCTTCCTATATAATTTACAATCTGATACCAAACACCTGTCTCAGGGTCTTGGTACTTGAGTACTGCATCAATTAACTGTTTAAAGATTGCTAAAATTGTTTCACGGGACTGATGAGATTGCGGCAAAAAGTCCAAGATGTCGACAATAGCCATTGCAAACCAGCCCATTGCCCTTCCCCAGAAATTTGGCGAGCAGCCTGTTATTTTGTTCGCCCATCTTTGTTCCCTTCTTTCATCCCAGCCATGAAAGTGAAGCCCTGTGATTGGATCTTTGGTATGCTTTGCACAAAGTATGACCTGTTTTGCAACATCGTCAAATATTTCTTCATCTTCATCCTGCCCTATCAAAGTTGCATACTCGGCATAAAACGGTGAGCCCATATATATGCCGTCAAGCCACATCTGATGTGGATAAATTTTCTTGTGCCAAAAACCACCTTCCACTGTCCTTGGATGCGTTCTTAGCTGGTCGCGTAGAAGCTGTGCCGCCTTTTTGTATTTTTCTTCACCAGTTCTCCTATACAAAAACAATATTGCTTTTCCATTGTTTATATGGTCGATGTTGTACTCCTCTTTAGAATACTTCTTTATCGACCCATCCTCATTCACAAAAGAGTCTATGTTTCTTTTAATGTATTCATAATACTTCTCATCTTTTGTCATCTCATAAACATATTCCATCCCTTTAAAAACAACACCATAGTCATACTGCCACTTGTCAGTAAGCTCTGGAAATTTTTTAATGACACTATTGGCCATTTTTACAGAATAATTCTTTTTAGCAAGATCCTTTAATCTTTTCACAGGTCATCTTCCTCTCTTTAATCCTCTTCTGTCAAAAAGTAATCACTTGCTCTTTCTTATGACGTCCAGATTGAAATAGTTAGCGTACATGATTGGAATTTGAAATGTGGTTTAAAAATATTGTGCAACTTCCATACATCATTTTTTTAGTATTATTTTAATTCGAAATGATTATTTTTTCATCAAGAAAATGTTAAAGTGTACATGAAATTATTAACATACAATCGCTAATAGATTCTTAACAAGCACTGAGGAATTTTTTAATCTCACATGGACAATTTTAATGACATAGCATCATTTTTGAGAATCCTTTCTCAAAAGGGACTATTATAATATTCATCCTTCCCTCAAGCTTCATACAATGGTTTGTAATGGTTATGGTGTTTTGTGATTTTTTATCTGTTACCTGAACAGTCAACATTGACAAGCTCTCCGTTTTTGGTGATTGCATTCGCGTCTGTCATAAGAACATCTGCCAGAAGAGGCCAACGTATAATGTAATAAAGCCCCCAAGGACAATACTTGAGCCCTCGGGGATAAGTATTGAAAAAAGTTTACCTTGCGAGCCAGCCACCATCGACATTTAAAATGCAACCATTTACATAGTCGGAGGCAGCCGATGCCAAGAACACAACTGCACCTTGCAAATCTTCTGGTGTGCCCCATCTACCTGCTGGAATCCTTGAGAGTATCTCAGCACTTCTGACAGGATCTTCACGAAGTGGCTTTGTATTATCTGTTGCCATATACCCTGGTGCTATTGCATTGACATTTATATTGTATTTGGCCCACTCATTTGCAAGTGCTCTTGTGATTCCTGCAACCCCGCTCTTGCTTGCTGTGTAGGATGGAACTCTAATTCCGCCCTGGAATGAAAGCATGGATGCGATGTTTATTATTTTGCCACCTGTTCCTTGCTTGATGAACTGTCTTGCTGCTGCCTGGCAGAAGAAGAATACTGTCTTTAGATTAATTGCAAGCACATCGTCCCAGTCTTTTTCTGTAAAGTCAATAGCATCACATCTTCTGATTATTCCTGCATTGTTCACTAAAATGTCAAGCTTGCCAAACTCCTGAATTGTCTTTTCAATAATCATGTTGATTGGCTCGATTGTCATTAAGTTTGCCTGAATCTCCAAAAACCTTCTTCCAATTGACTCTATTTTCTGTTTTGTCTCTGTACATGGGACATAATCAACACCAACAATATCAGCTCCAGCCTCCGCTAAAGCAATTGCCATCCCCTGGCCCAAACCTGTTGACGCGCCTGTTACAATCGCAACTTTGCCATCAAGTTTGAATTTATCAAGTATCATATCAAAAACACCTCCATTTTATTTTTTTAGATTTTATTTCAATTCCTTCATAGGAACAGGACTGATATCAGAATATGATTGGTTTTCACCAGCCATTGCCCAGATGAATGTATAGTTCTTTGTACCAACACCAGAGTGAATCGACCAGCTCGGGCTGATTACCGCCTGTTCATTTCTCACAACAATATGTCTTGTCTCCTGCGGTTCTCCCATCAGGTGCAAAACAAACGCATCTTCTGGCATGTCAAAATAGAAGTAAACTTCCATCCTCCTGTCATGCAGATGGCAGGGCATCGTGTTCCATACATTGTTCGGCTCTAAAATTGTCATTCCCATCACAAGCTGGCAACTTTTTACCCCGTCTGGATGGATGTATTTGTAGATTGTCCTTTCATTTGACTCAGAAAGCGAACCAAGATGAGTTGCCTCAGTTTGCTTGATATCAATCTTCTCTGTTGGATACTGCTTGTGAGCGGGTGTTGAAACAAAGTAGAACTTCGCAGGATTTGAAGGGTTGTCGCTTCCAAATTCAAGCTTTTTGGTCGACATTCCAACATAAAGCCCATCTTTCTTGTCAAGCTCGAACTTTTGTCCATCTGCCACAACATACCCTTTGCTGCCTATGTTGATTATTCCAATCTCTCTTCTTTCAAGAAAATACTGAGCACCAATCTCTTTACCATCTTCCAAGACCAAAACTTCCACTGTTGGCACAGCACCACCAACAATCACTCTATCAACATGAGTGTAGACCATGTTGATTTTCCCGTATTCAAACAAGTTTTCAATCAAAAACTCTTTTCTTATCTCCTCTGTCGTAAGAGTTTTGAACTGGCTCGGATGCATTGCAAACCGAACTTCCATTTTAAGAATACCCTCCCTTGTTTTATCTTTTCATCATACCTGAGCTGTCTTGCGAAAGCGCCTGTTTTATTTCATCCTCAGTCACAATCAAACTGTCGCCTTCAACTGTATGTTTTAAAGCGCACATGTATGTTGCAACCTCAAGCATCTGAGTGCTTTCAAGCCCTCTTAAAATGCTATATAGCACACCTGCGGTGAAAGCATCGCCTGCCCCAACCCTGTCAATAACCTCTATTTCGCGCTTTTGTGAAAATACAATGTTCCCATCTTCACCTTTCGTATAGGCAAAAAAGATGTTTTTGGAAGCAGATATGCTTCTTCTTGCAGCAAGAATTATTCTCTCCAAGTTTTGGTATTTTGCTTGCAACCTTTCAAACAAAACCTTTTGACCGTCTGTAGTAAGGTCAATTCCTTCAAAGTATTTGTCTTCCATATGAATCTTTAAAACTCTTCTCACATGCTCTTCGTTCGTAATCAGGATGTCCACATACGGCATAAGCTCTGAAATCACTTCATTTGCTCTATCATAGCTCCACAGTTTTGACCTGTAATTGATGTCAAACGCCACCTTTGCACCTGCATTTTTTGCTGTCTTGAAAGCCATTTTTAGCTCGTTTAACACATTTTGTGATAAAGCAGCGGTGATTCCTGTTGAGAAAAATATCTTGGTCTTTTTCAAGATATCTTCCCAGTCGATATCACCAGGCTGTATCTCATTTATGGCAGAATCTGTCCTGTCGTACACAACAGAAGATGCTCTCTGTCCCACTCCTTTTTCAAGAAAGTAAATTCCAAGCCTTTTACCTTTTCTTTTTATATAGCTTGTGTCAACTCCATATCTTCTCAGAAAGTTGACAGTAGCATCACCAAGAAGATTTGGCGGAAGAAGTGTAACATAACTTGTCCTTACCCCAATGTTTGACAGAGCAACAACAACGTTTGCTTCCGCCCCGCCAAAGTTGATGTCAAAACTTGTCGCTTGCAAAATCCTCTGATACCCTGGTGGTGAGAGTCTTAGCATTATCTCTCCAAAGCTTGTTACCTCAAACATCTTTCCTATACCTTCCCCTTTGCCATCTTTATTTTCTGGACAAACTGTCTGCAAACATCTTCCACTTTGCTAAAGTCTCCATCATTTGCATACTTTGTTATATTACTGCCCACACCTACAGCAAACGCACCTGCTTTTATCCACTCATCAACATTGTCAAGGTCAACTCCACCTGTTGGCATCAATCGCGCTTGTGGGATTGATCCTTTGTATGCTTTTATAATCTTTGGTCCGAAAAGCTCGCCAGGGAAAATCTTTATAACATCTGCTCCGCACTCAAGAGCTTCAACAACCTCTTTTATTGTCATAGCACCGGGCATTGAAGCTATCCTGTACCTGTTACAAAGCTTTACCATTTCAGGATTGAGGTATGGACTTACAACAAACTTTGCACCCGCCAAGATTGCCACTCGTGCTGTTTCGCTGTCAAGAACTGTGCCCGCTCCTATTATAATTTCATCTTCCTTGTATGTGCTTGTAAGATACTTTATTATCTCGTCAGCGCCAGGCACAGTAAAGGTTATCTCAATTGCACTCGCACCACCCTTTATACACGCCTCTGTAATCTTGAGAGCCTTCTCTTTCGACTCAGCACGAACAACAACAACAAGCCCATT
>OFGS01000182.1_pt1 | contig 16189 bp, 17 predicted proteins | sample 1521851 | NCBI WGS metagenome assembly OFGS01 (sample SAMEA3142070, study PRJEB24117) | hot springs metagenome
TTTACTGCATGAAGTCCCCATTTTTCAAATATTTTATATACCTCTTCTTCTCTTTCTTTTTTAACAATGACAAGCATTCTCTCCTGTGACTCTGAAAGCATAACCTCAATTGGGTTCATACCTTCTTCTCTTTTTGGAACGAGTGCTACATCTATCTCGATTCCTGTTCCCGCTCTTGCCGCTGTCTCACATGTTGAAGAAGTAAGCCCTGCTGCACCCATGTCTTGAATACCAACAACTGCATCTGTCTGAAAAAGTTCTAGACACGCTTCTAAAAGGAGCTTTTCCATAAATGGGTCTCCAACCTGCACAGCAGACCTTTTCTCCTCTGATTCAGCTGTAAGATCTGTTGACGCAAATGTTGCTCCACCCATTCCATCTCTGCCAGTGGTATGCCCAACATAAAACACAGAATTGCCTACTCCTTGCGCAACCCCTTTGAAAATTTTATCTTTTTTCATAATACCTACACACATAACATTGACCAAGATATTGTTTTTGTAAACAGGGTCAAATGTAGTCTCACCGCCTACAGTAGGGATACCTACACAGTTACCATATCCTGCAATACCAGCTACAACCCCTTCAAACAAATATTTAGTTCTGTTATCATTGAGATTACCAAACTTGAGCGAATCTAAAAGAGCTATTGGTCTTGCTCCCATTGTAAATATATCTCGTATTATCCCGCCAACTCCTGTTGCTGCACCCTCGTACGGTTCTACTGCTGATGGGTGATTGTGACTCTCTACTTTAAAACACACTGCATATCCATCACCTATGTCAACAATCCCTGCATTTTCCCCTGGACCTTGAAGTATATGCTCACCTTTTGTAGGAAGATTCTTTAAAAACGCTTTTGAGTTTTTATATCCACAATGCTCAGACCACATAACTCCAAAAAGATTAAGCTCAAGCTCATTTGGTTCTCTCCCCAGAATTTCCACAATCATTTTGTACTCATCGTATGTCAGACCTACTTCTTCATAAAGATGTTTTTTCAAAACCTCTCACCTCGACTTCAAAAAATTGACAATACTTAAAAATACTCTTTTACCATCTTCGCAACCTAAGATTTTCTCGCTACTTCTTTCAGGATGGGGCATCAGTCCAAAAACATTTTTCTCCTTGTTACACACACCTGCTATACTTAGAATAGAACCATTGGGATTTGTTTCATCATTGACGTTGCCATATTTGTCACAATACTGCAAAACAATCTGCTGATTTTGAATCATTTGTTTTAATGTTTCTTCATCTACAACATAGTTACCCTCACCATGGGCAATAGGCAGATTTATTACTTCACCTTTTGTGTAGAGATTAGTAAAAGGAGTGTTTGTATTCACTACCTTTACATACTGGTCACTACAGATAAATTTAAGATTTTTATTTCTTATCAGCGCACCTGGCAAAAGATGACTCTCAGTAAGGATCTGAAACCCATTGCATATCCCTATCACAAGTCCTCCATTGTGCGCAAATTCCTCTATTCTTGGCATTACTTTCGAAAACCTTGCTATTGCTCCAGCTCTCAAATAATCCCCGTACGAAAATCCGCCAGGCAAGATTATACAATCAAACCCCGTTAATTTTTCATCACTGTCGTGCCAAATATACTCGACATCTTCATTGATAACATCTTTAATAACATGAAAACAATCACTATCACAGTTAGAACCCGGAAACACTACAACGCCAAACTTCATCTCTTACTCCTCCGAAATGTTAAACTTGTATTCTTCCATGACAGGGTTGCATAAAAGCTTTTCACACATGAGTTTTACCTGTTCTTTTGCTTTTTCAATATCATTTTCGTTCAAATATACCACAATATACTTTCCCATTCTGACTTTTTCTACATTGTCAAATCCCAGACTCTTTAAAGAATTCAACACAGCAATTCCTGGTGGGTCTGAAATTGATTTTTTTAAATATACAAAGATTTCTGCCTTGAGCATTCCTATTTCTCCTTTCAAATAAGTATTTTAAACTTATTTACTTTTTATCAAGTCCAAGTCTTCTTAATATTTCCATGTACGCCTCTTCGACATTTCCAAGATCTCTTCTAAATCTATCCTTATCAAGCTTTTCTTTAGTCGCAACGTCCCAAAACCTACAGGTGTCTGGAGAAATCTCGTCAGCCAAGATTATCTCTCCTTTGTACCTGCCAAATTCAAGTTTGAAATCGATAAGGTTGATGTTAACTTGTTTTAGATAATTTCTGAGCACATCGTTAATTTTAAAAGAATACTCTTCAATCTTTTTAATCTCATCCTCAGTTGCAAGTTCCAAAGCCAAGATATGGTATTGGTTCACCTGAGGGTCGCGAAGGGCATCGTTCTTGTAACAAAATTCTAAGATGGGTCTTTTCAAAATCGCTCCTTCTTCAAGTCCAAGTCTTTTGCATAGTGAACCTGCAGCTATATTTCTCACAATAACTTCAACTGGAATTATCTGCACTTTCTTAACAGCTGTCTTTCTCTCATCAATCTGTTCTATAAAATGTGTAGGAATTTTGTTGGACTCTAATATTTTGAAGAAATGGTTTGATACTAAGTTGTTAACAACTCCTTTATTATTAATTATACCTCTTTTTGTACCGTCGAAAGCTGTTGCATCATCTTTGTATTCAATTACGACAACATCCGGATTGTCAGTTTCATAAACCTTTTTTGCTTTGCCTTCATATAAAAGCTTTGTAATAACATAACTCATTTTAAAGGCCTCCCAATTATCAATTAGTGTAAATGTTAAAGCCTTCTTTGAAAAATAGCAATGTATATTTATACAACACCTGGATTTTTAAAGGGGAGCAATCTGTATGCTCCCCTTTTTCTTTTAGTGTGCAATAACTATAAATCTCAAAATAAATAATATAGCAAGAATGTATGTTACTGGATGAATCTCTTTTGCTTTTCCTCTTAAAAGTTTAACCAGAACGTAAAATATAATACCTGCTGAAATACCATTTGCAATACTGTAAGTAAACGGCATGATTACAATTGTCAAAAATGCCGGAAGAGCTTCTTCAAAATCGTTAAAGTCAATCTTTTTTATAGAGCTTATCATCATAACACCAACAGCAATCAACGCTGGTGCAGTTGCCTGGGATGGTACAAGCCCTATAAACGGTGCAATCACCAATGCAAGGATAAATAAAATACCTGTGACCAAGGATGTAAGACCTGTTCTTCCACCTTCTTCTATACCGGCAGCACTTTCAATGTAAGTTGTGACAGTAGATGTACCAAATATGCTACCGACAACTGTAGCAACAGCATCAGACATCAATGCCCTGTCCATATTTGGAATATCTCCTTTTTCATCAAGCATCCCAGCCTTATCAGCAAGACCTACAAATGTCCCGATGCTATCAAACATATCTATGAGAGTAAATGTCAATATCACCGCAAAAAGACTAAGAAGAACCGCACCTATGCCGCCTCCTTGGCCATGTGCCGCAAACAAACCTGCAAAGTCAAAGTTGAAGGCAGAGACTTTAAATGACTCCAGCGAAAATTTAAATTTCGACAAATCCACAATTTTCAAAGGAAAGCTTATTACTGTGGCTATAATTATTCCAATAATAATTGCGCCTTTTACTCTTTTTGCAATCAAAATACCGATAATTAAAAGTCCTATAAGAGCAACAATCGCACCACGTGAAGATATTATTGCTGAGTTTATATTCGGGTCATTTGTCAAAGACTTAAAAGCAGATGTAAAATCGCCGAACTTTGGAAGTTTGGAACCGGGATCTATTACTACTATTCCACTGTTTATAAATCCTATAAAAGCTATAAAAAGTCCAATACCTGCTGTCATGGCATGTTTTAAAGATTGAGGTATAGAACGAACTATAGCTTGTCTGAGGCCAACTGCCGTGATGATAACAAATATAATACCTGATATAAACACTGCTGCTAATGCCTGCTGTGGAGTATACTTCATTTGAAGGCATACAGTGTAGGTAAAGAAAGCGTTAAGCCCCATCCCAGGTGCAAGAGCAAATGGAAGATTAGCATAGAGTGCCATTATAAGCGTTCCTACTGCTGCACCAATACATGTTGCAAAAAATACAGCATGCTTGTCAAGCCCCGTTGTGCTAAGAATAGAGGGATTGACAAAGATTATGTACGCCATTGTGATAAATGTAGTAAAACCTGCTAATACCTCTGTCTTTACATCAGTTTTTCTTTCTTTGAGCTTAAAAATATTCTCTAACACAAATATACCACCTTTCTTCGAACATTTTTTAAATATAACATCCGAATGTTTGGTATCTACAAGTACATATTATCAAAGCAAAAGCCTTTATGTCAATAATTAATTGTGAACAAAATTAAAATGTGCTTAAATAATATTCGGAATGATAATATACAAAAAAACAGGTCACACCTTTCCTTTAAAAGGTATGACCTGCCTTTTAAATCTTTTTAAATTCTTTAATCGTTAGTAGTTGTATCAATAGGAGTACCTAAGGTTACCTTAAAATCCTTTGTTTGTCCATCTCGCAACACTCTTATGGTTATTACATCGCCAATCTTATGATTTGAAAGTATTGACTGAATATCTGAAAATGTTGTAACTTTCTTCCCATCTATCTGCAAAATTATATCTCCTTCTTTTAAACCAGCTTTTGCTGCACCTGTGCCTGGATAAACCCTTGAAATATACATCCCCATAACGTTACCAGACCTGTCATAGTACTCCATAACAGATATACCTATGGTCGGTCTTAAAACCTTTTTATATTTCATCAAATCATTTATAATCGGTTTTACATAGTTTATTGGAATAGCAAAGCCCATTCCTTCAACACCTGTTTGAGAAATCTTTGCTGTGTTGATACCAATAACTTCACCACTGCTATTTACAAGTGCTCCTCCACTGTTACCTGGGTTTATCGCAGCATCAGTTTGAATCAGTGGAATCTGAATACCATTTCCCATATCAAGCTTTCTATTGACCGCACTCACAACACCAAATGTAACTGTTCCAGCAAACTCTTGCCCAAGAGGATTTCCTATTGCAACCACAAACTCTCCAACTTTTACTTTTGATGAGTCTCCAAGTGGAGCAACAGCCTTTACATATTTTGGGTCAATTTTCAAAAGCGCTATGTCACTCAAAGCATCAGTCCCAACAATTGTAGCTGGCACTTCCTTTTCGCCAGATAGAATTACTGTAACAGATTTCGCACCTGAAACCACATGGTTATTGGTAACAACATAACCATCTTTACTAATTATAACTCCAGACCCCTCACCAATTGTAATTTCCTGTTCTTCATCTGTCCACCAGTTATAAGCTGTTCCTTTGTTTTTAATTCCCACAACAGCTGGACCAACCTTTTGTACCACATCTGTCACAAAAGAACTGTTACCAGAATTGAGTACAACTGTTTTTGTAATAGGTTCTGTGGTGGTGGAATTATTCAAGTTGAAACTATTCAACGTAGAGTTAATATCATTTTTGAAATTATTAAAGTTTACACCGAAATATGCCATAAAGAATATTGAGATTAGTAATGCGCCTATGAGACCTCCTATAAGCCCTGCAACTATATACTCTTTTGCTGACTTTTTCTTTCTTATTGTTTTGGGAATTTCAAAGTTAATAGGGCTGTAAGATGGCTGATAGTTTGGAGTTTCAAAATCAAATTTATCTGTCATCTTTGTTCACCTCTCACTTTGTTTTTTCACTTATAATTCTACCCCTTGTTTTTGAAAAAATTATTAACGAATTGTTAACAAATAATAAAAATTATTTTAAATCAAGCGTAAATGTAAACTTTGAGCCAACACCTTCCTCACTTTCAACCCAGATGTTCTGTTTATGAAGCTTTATAATCTCTTTTACAATTGAAAGCCCTAACCCAACCCCATTTTCAAGGCTTCTTGACTCATCAACCTTATAAAACCTTTCCCAGATAAGCTTTTGTAACTTTTCAGGAATACCCACGCCTGTATCCTGTATTGTTATATAAGCTTTACCATTTACTACTTCAGAATATATATAAATCTTCCCGCCAACCTTGTTATACTTTATAGCATTGTCAAGAAGATTGTGAACAACCCTGCTTATCAAATCCCTATCTGCCTTGACAACAAGTTCTTCGTCCACTTGCAGAGTTACATCTATTTCTTTTTCTTCTATCCGCTTTTCAAACTTAATTAGCTCCTCCGCAATCACAGAATAAATCTTAAATTCGCTTAAATTAAGATTTATTTTCCCCCACTCAAGTCTTGACAATTCTAAAAGTTGATTAATCAAATTGTTAAGCTTTATAACTTCCTCTTTTACAAGGGTCAGATAAAAATCTCTTTTGTCATCTGGAATGGTCTTATCCAATATACCTTCCACAAATCCTCTTATAGAGGTAAGAGGAGACCTGAGCTCATGTGACACATTCGAGATAAAACTTTTTCGCATCATCTCCAAGTTTTCTAATTTTTCGGTCATATAATTAAAAGATGAGATAAGTTCGCTAATCTCGTCATCACTATTGTTTGGAATAGGAATTTTTTGTGAAAAATCACCTTCAGCTATCTTTCTTGAAGCCTGTGCAAGCTTTTTAATGGGAGTGATAATCCTTTGAGTCAGTGCATATGTTATTATCAAAACAACTAAAACTTCGAACAATGTAATAAGCCAAATTATCCTGTTGTACATCTTTAACGTCTGCCTTATTTCATCAGTTGAGGTGATAAGAAGTAGCCCTGACACAACATGGTTATTTATCACTACTGGATACCCTATCACAAGATATTCTCTTTTTATCATATCCCCTATAAGAAGCTTTTTTACAGCAATCTCGCCTTCAAAGACCTTGTCTCTTATCTTTCTTAGATTTAAATCATCTATATACACCTGTTCATCCGAGTTTAATATTACATTTGCATTTTTGTTTATCAATAGGATAGAAGCATTCAGATAATCTCGTAAAAATCTAATCTCGAACCTAAGTCTATCCTGTTCCAAAAACCCTGTTATATACCAAAGAGCAAGTCCAGTTGCTATCTTTTCAGCTTCACGAACAAGCTGAGTCTGTTTTTGAGATACAAAATAGTTTTCTGTCAGGTTATTGAGCACTGTCCCAAAAATTAAAAATCCAACTGCAATTATGATTGTATATGTCACCACAAATTTAAAATATATAGATTTCAATTCTTTTCACTTCCTCAACAAAGCCTAAATTTCAAACTTATAACCCACACCCCATACAGTCTTTATCTTCCAAGGATATTTGTCCTTTTCAATCTTTTCTCTTATTCTCTTGATGTGTACATCAACTGTTCGAGTGTCTCCAACAAAGTTGTAACCCCATATATGGTCAAGAAGCTGCTCTCTTGTGAACACTTTGTTGGGATGTGATGCTAAGAAATACAAAAGCTCTATCTCTTTCGGCGGCATATCTATTACTTTATCTTCAAGTTTCACCTCATATGTAGTGAGATTTACTGTCAGATTTGGATATATAACAACCTTTTCATCATTGACTTCACCCTGTGTTCTTCGCAGCACCGCTTTTATTCGTGCAATTAGTTCTTTTGGATCAAACGGTTTTACAATGTAGTCATCTGCTCCCAACTCTAATCCAAGTACCTTATCAAATGTCTCGCCCTTTGCAGTGAGCATTATAATTGGAATGTTACTAATCTTTCTAAGTTCTCTACAGACTTCATATCCATCCTTTTTGGGCAGCATAATGTCTAGTATTACAAGGTCGGGCATTTCATTTTTGAACATAGCAATTCCATCCATACCATTGTGAGCAACTACTACTTCAAACCCTTCTTTTTCTAAGTAGAGCTTTATTACCTCACATATCTTTACATCATCATCAATGACAAGGATTTTCATCCTATCCCTACCTCTCCTCTACACGACTTTATATATTTCATCTATTGGTAAATCATTTATATAAGTTTTTTCTCCGCTTTTAGAAACAAATTCTATACTTGGTTTTTCCACAATTTCTCCAACTATGCAGCATTCAATGCCACTATCTAAAAGCTTTGTTACAAGTTCATCTGCCTTACTTGTTGTAATTAACATACTTCCACTTGAGATAAGCTTATACGGATTTAAATTAAAAAAAGCGCACACTTTCTGAACTGCACTACTGAGATTTATCATATTTTCATATATTACTGCACCTTTACTTGATGCTCTGCACACCTCATATATAGCTCCAAAAAGTCCGCCTTCTGTAATATCATGCATACTGGAGGCATATTCTCTTGCTATCATTCCTTCCTTTACAACACTTAATTTTTCTACAAAGCTTTCTATTTCTTTTTCTTCGTGGCTATTTAATATATCCTTCAGTTTTTCTTTATACTTGTTATATAAAATAAAAGTACCTTCTAAACCTATTGTTTTTGTGATAACAATTTTATCACCCGGCTTTGCTCCCCCTGTAGAGATAAGAAGCTCTTTTTTTACCTTTCCAAAACCAGTTGAAACAATCAATGGTCTTGTAACTGCAGTTGTCACTTCGCTATGTCCGCCCAAAAGAATCACATTTAATTTATCGCAAGCATATCTTATTTGACTCAATATATTTGCAAATTCATCCTCATCACTTCCGGGAGGAAGAAGCACAGTAGTAAGTACCCCAAGTGGCTGTGCTCCAGCTGCCGCCAAATCGTTACAGGCAACAACCACCGACAAAAAACCACTCATACTGTCGCCTGCTGTAATTGGGTCGGTAGTAAGAACAGCTATTTCTCCTTCGATATCCACAGCAGCACAATCTTCTCCAATATTAGGAAGCAATAAGATATTTTTATTGGTCCTTAAGTTGCTAAAGACATGCTTCTGCAGTATCTCTACGGGTACCTTTCCTATATCCAAAAAGAAGACCCCCTTTGCCTCTTCAATTTAAAATACCCTATCTGGCAAAAATATATCAAACATCCCTACAACAAAAGAGGTAATCAAGTTAGCTATAATGGGTACTTTAATACCTGGTACTGACATATTAGCAAAATACAAAATAACAAAAGTTACCAAAAAAGCAATTATTCCTCTTCCTATAGGGGTTCTATAAAGTGTTGTTATTCTCTCAATTATATATGTTATCACAGATATTGCTACAATTAAAGCTATTCCTATCATCCAATTGCTGAATACAAAGTTAGGGTAGATGAGCTGCATCAAAAGCATCATAAAAGAAGCAACAACAAATCTCACAATTATACCAAGCCAGCTTGCATACCTTTTTTCAGTTTTTTCACTCATAACAAAAGCACCTCCTATTTGTAGGTTAACCAACTTATAATGCAGTTATTCACGGGAGGTGCTTTTGAGTCTTTTATATTCATTTACATATTTTGATACATACATCACAAGTGCAAAAATAGCAAAAATTAGAGCCAATATGAGTGTAAGAAAGGATATCTGCCATCTCAAGATTAACGAGACAATGGCTATGTAAAACAAAAAAGTAGAAAGCTTGCCAAAGATATTAGCAGAAACCACTATTTTTATCTTCCCATATAAGAGAGCTGAACCTACTATCATAAAAATCTCTTTTGCAAGGACAATATAAAAAACCCATGAAGGTATATATTCCTTTAAAACAAGGCACCACAAGACAGTGAGTATCATCAACTTGTCTGCAAGCGGGTCAAATAGCTTTCCAAATTGTGTAACCATATTGTATCTTCGTGCAATAAAACCATCCAAAACATCAGTGAGTCCTGATAATAAAAATATACTTAGCGCTATCAGATAATTGTACTTCAGATGAGAAAGAAATATTGCAGCAAATACTGGTACCAATATAAATCTTAAAATTGTGAGAATATTTGGAAGATTCAACAACTACACCTCTTTTTTCTTTTGTCACTTTTTATGATTTTATCATATTTTAAAGATAATATCTATATCACATCTTTAGCTTACATTCTCACTCTTTTCTACTCTTTCAAGCTTAAATATAGAGACCTCGTAAGCAGTTCTTATCTCTACTCTACCATCTTCCAATTTCTTTTGATAATCTCTACTTTGCACTCTTCCCCATATTTTTATGTTATCACCTATTTGGAATGTGCTGGCAAAACGTGCATTTCTCCCCCAAGCAATACAGGGAATATAATCTGACTTTCCATAAAGTCTATTTACAGCAAGCAAAATGTCTGTTATTTCCCTTCCTAAAGGCGTGGTGCGGTACTGAGGTTTTTTGCACACATATCCATTTAAGAATATCTCATTGATATTCTTCGAAGGGTCAATGCTCTCAACATTTTTAATGTCCCTTGCAAATACTGTTAAGATAAGTCTGTTACCTACATTTGAAGGATTATTGTATGACCTGAACTGTCCTAATACTTCTGCCAAGCTTCCCTCTTCAAGATTTACATTGATTAAAAGTCTATCAGAAACTGTTACAATTAAAATATCCTTTTGCTGAGAAAGTCGGGGAACTTCAAGCTTAAATGTAAAAAATTTTTCACCAAAACTCTCATGACTAAAATTAAGTGGAGCAACAACCTTTCCACATAAGTAAACTCTGTTGTTTTCTAAAGGATTTTGAGACATGTCACACACTCATCCTTTCGTACTTTATTAGCCTATTTTTATACTATTCAACAAAGTAAATTTTTAGACATTCAAATTCAAACCACACAGACTTTTTAAAGTGGCAGAAATCACACAGACAGATATCCCCTCTTCCTCTTTTTGTAGATTTTCTTTTTCTTTTATTTCTTTCTTGGCAATAATATTGCCATCAATGGTCTCAACAGCTCTCTGGAAAAATAAACTCAGACTTACCTTGTTATCATTGCCATAATCAAGATGAGTTATATTTATGGTGTTTTGGGACGAAAAACCTATGTCAACAACCTTACAAGAAGCATTTTTTAATACCATAGGTAAGCTGTTATCCATAAAGATTAAAATTTTCTGATGTTTATCAAAAATGCCTTCACACTCACCAAAAATCTCGTTCTGAAGTACAACAACCAGTTCACAATATCTAATAACATTTTGTGGACAATCTAAATAAAAAATGATATAATCGAAGGGAAGAATAAAATCTGTAAGCAAACCTGTAATTTTTTTATCATTATTTTTTTCATTCGCTAAATCTATCTCTAATATTTTTTTACCCTTTTTTTTTACAAAATCAACAAAGTCGCTTTTAAACATCTCTTTGTACGATGGGTTTTTATACAATACGCCTATTTTTACCATTTTATTTTTCTCCCCGCTGTTTTTTACCGCATATATTAGTTTGACCATTCTTCTTTCAATTATTAAGTCACCTTACTATTTTCCTCTGAACACCTTGATGGTCAATATAATAACCATCTTTGTATATTAGCTCTGATACTGTTACAAATTGATATCCCTGCTTGGAAAGACTACTGAGTATAATTGGCAGAGCATACTTAGTATTTTTGGCATTATTATGAAACAATACAATAGAGCCGCTTTTTACTCTCTTCAATACTCTCTGTGCAATCTCTTGGGCAGATAAATCTTTCCAATCAAGTGAATCAACATCCCACTGAATAACATAATATCCCAAGGAAGAAAGAGTTCTTATTAAAGTATTATTGTAATCACCATACGGGGGCCTAAAAACCACTGGTCTTTTGTGAATAATCCTCATAATTTTTTCTTCACAGCTTTTAATATCTCTAATTATCTCAGCTTCAGATAATCTTGACATGTGAAGATGCTTGTCAGAATGGCTTCCTATTTCATGCCCTTGACTGAAGATATTTTTTACATCTTCGGGATATTTTTCTACCCAAAAGCCTACAAGGAAAAAAGTTGCTTTTGCATTGAATCTTTTGAGTATACTAAGCAGTTCTTTTGTATCGTCGTTTCCCCATGCAGCATCGAATGTTAAAGCTATTTTCTTGTCATCCCTATCAACACAGTAGATTGGTAGAAGCTTTTTTTGATTTACAACCTCTACAGTTAGCCTTGAATAGATAAAAATAGTGTTTATTATGAGCAAAATAAGAATTGCGAATAAGACCAGCCTTATAATCTTGGAAATGTTAAAAACTTTTATCATTATTCATTCTACAAAGTTTGTTCTAAGGTAAATTTATGAAAATGACAGTAATAATATGAAAAAATTAGAGTAGCATATTTTTTACATAATGCTACTCTCTTCTTGAAGTTCAGGTTGAGAGCTACCTATAGCTTTCTCATCAAATTTAGAAATGAAGGATTGAAGTTCTCCTTTTATTCGCTTTATTTCGTCTTTTAAATTTTGCAGAAGCTTTTCATGCTCCTCAATTTCAGCAAGAAGAGCTCTCTTTTTGTTTTCTCCCTCTTCAATTGCTTTTGATACGATACTCTCTGCCTTTTCCTGAGCAATTATGAGAAGTTCAGCAATTTTTATTTTCTGCTCGTTCAACTTTGAAAGCTCTTCCTCAAGCTTTTTCAAAGTATTCTTTAACTCCTCATTTTCTTTCTGGAGCTCTTCAATCTTTTCCTGTTTCTCTTTTATTTCTTTTTCATAGGTCATCTCCAAATTGTTTAAATACTCTATCACAGAACTTGGTTTAAAACCCCTAAAAGCCCTTGCAAATTTGTATGTATTCATTTTTCCCTCCAGATTCACTTAAGACCTTTTTGAATATTTTAACATAAAAAAGATTATTTTTGTATATCAAAATTAATCACCAAAAACCAAGTCCTTTACCACCTCATAAGCCATAATAAATCCTGCAACAGGTGGAACAAACGAAATACTTGCTGGAACATGCTTTTTTTCTGACTCTTCTTTTAAATATCTATAATCGGGTTTTGATGGTTTTTCCTCAGAGTACACAACCTTTAAACTTTTAATATTTTCTTTTCTCAGAATACTTCTAAGTTTTTTAGCAAGCGGACAATAACGTGTAGAATATATATCAGAAACTTTTATAAGCAAAGGATTTATCCTGTTGCCCATACCCATACAGCTTATTATTTTTATGTTCTCTTTTGAAGCAAATTTGATAAGTGCAACCTTTGCCCCAATATCATCTATTGCATCTGCTATATAATCTAAATTCTTATTCCCAAAAATCTTATAAATATTCTCAGATGTAATTTTATTTGGTATTATCTCTATTTTCACAAAAGGGTTTATTTCAACTGCCCTTTCACGTGCAATATCCACTTTATATCTTCCTATATTTGTAATAGTAGCTATTAGTTGGCGGTTCAAGTTAGAGGGAACAACTCTATCTTTGTCAACAATAACAAAATTTTCTACTCCACAGCGAACAAGAGCTTCAAACGCAAAACTTCCAACTCCACCAAGCCCACACACTGCTATTTTTGCCTTTGACAGTTTTTCAATCTTATCTTCTCCAATCAGCATCATAGTTCTTTGGAAAATATCTGCTGGACCTATCAATATTCTTATTCTCTCCTCTCATAAAAAAATCAAAAAAATAAAAGACCCTCTCTCCTTTTTGGGGTCTTTCTTCTTTCATGTCAGGAACTCCACCATGCCGTCCTCAGGGAGTTTCCCAGACCCTGCCTCAGCAGGTGGGTATCCTGCCAATAGCTTTGCATTACTTCCTGTTTGTCACCCAAGCAAAACCTTGGGTGGGAAGCCTATGCGCCACTATTGGACTCCGGATTCCCTTTTTTGATGGTGTTGGCCTGGAACTTCACCATCTTGTAACGCACACGGCAGAGTTCCTGCCATAGCTTTGTTTTGTTATTTCTAATTTAAATATATCACAGATTTTTAGAGTTTTCAATATGATAATTCCTGTTAGATGAGTATTTCTGGCATCTATCACCCCATCTTGCCACTAAACTGCCATTGCTATAAAAGCCAACAACTTCGCAATAGTTTGAGCAGTCATGGCACTCAAATCCTTTTGTCTCAAACTTGCAACCATTAATGTTTTCAAAACCCCTGAATTTGGTGATAAGACCTTTTGTCCTCTCCTTTGCCAGCAGGGCAATACCTATTGCTCCCATCACATTGTAGTACTTTGGAACTATAATTTGTGTTCCAAGAAGTTGCTCAAAAGCCTTTTTCATTGCTATATTTGCTGCAACACCGCCCTGGAACAGTATTGGACTTTCCAAGCTTTTCCCTTTCGCCAAATTGGCAAGATAGTTTCTCGCCAGAGCTAAACAAAGCCCAAAAAGAATATCTTCACAGCGATGTCCAAGTTGTTGTTTGTGAATCATGTCTGACTCAGCAAACACAGCACACCTGCCAGCTATTCTTACTGGATTTTGTGATTTTATTGCTGTTTCGCCAAACTTTTCAATCGGAATATTGAGTCTCTCTGCTTGTCTATCTAAAAAAGAACCCGTTCCCGCAGCACAGATTGTATTCATGGCAAAATCAATCACAATTCTATCTTTTATTAAGATTATTTTCGAATCTTGACCGCCTATTTCAATTATAGTTCTTACATCAGGTACAAAAAAGATTGCAGCCTTTGCATGAGCAGTTATCTCATTTTTTACAATGTCTGCTCCTACCACCAGCGATGCTAAATGTCTGCCTGACCCTGTAGTTCCAACTCCTTTTATCCTCAAACTATCTCCATATTTTTCGTAGAGTGTAGCAAGAGCTTTTTGCAAAACCTCTATAGGCTTCCCTTGGGTTCTGAGATACATGCTTTCAATTACCTCACCATTTTTATCAATCAAGACTACATTAGTACTAACAGAACCAATATCAATCCCAAGAAAGAAGTCCTCTTTCAACCTTCTCACTCCTTGCCTCAATTAGGTCTAAAAAAGCTTCTAAACGCGTTTTAATGCCCACATCACTGTCAATTTCGTCTACCACCACATGCATGATAGGAACACCAATTTGATTTTTGATACCATTTAATACTGATTTTGCTATTATTTCTGGCATACATGTGAGAGGAAAAATATGCAATATTCCATCATATTTCTGGGCTGCAAAGTATATGGCATAAGAAATGGTCTCTCTTGCGTGACCTCCAATTAAAACTGGCATTATACCTTTAGAATATCTCTTAACAATTGTATCTTTCCTTCTAAATATTGGATATATCAGATGTGTATCAATCCACTGGGAAATATAAAGATTTCGTTCAACCTCACATCCCATCTCACCAAGTATTTTTTCAATGTTCAAGCTTGAAAAACTATCAATAATGGTGTATATCTCTCCTACAATTCCTATTTTTCTGACCTTCTCATTTACAATGTACAAGTTGTCAAGCAAAACATTCGTGGTATCAACTAATCTTTCCATTTGGTCAATTCCATAAACTTTTAACGCTTCCTTTCTGAACCTTTCATATATTTTATCTACGCTTCCCTTAACCATTTCCCTTGGTCTTAAAAAATGTACTTTTCTCTCAATCCCATCTACCTTTTTGGCTAACCTATACACTCTCTTTAATATACTGGCTATATTTTTTCTTGCAAATATCTTGCTCACCTGCTCCAAAAAATTCCTAAGACCATAAAAAAGAGGTTCGATGACTATCATCTCTACATCATAACCCAAATCTTTGAGAATCTCCTTTTCAAGTGCACCATAGTATCCAAATCTACACGGTCCACATCCACCAAAAATCACAATGGTATCTGCTCCCATTTCAATTGCCTGGATGAAATTCCCCATGTTCAATTTAAAAGGCAGGCAAATAAATTCGGGCGAAAGTCTCTTTCCAATTTCAAGAGTGCTTTTGTTATTATATGGAGGAACTACCACTTCAAATCCAAGTTCTTCGAAAAGAGCTTTGGCAATAACAAAAAGATTACCCATGTGTGGAAAGGTAATTTTTCTCATCTTTGCTCCTCCATTCAATCATATCTAAATAGGCTTCTATTCTTGTTTGTATCCCCACATCAGCACAGTGTTCATCCACAGTTATACAAAGATAAGGCAGTCCCACTTTATTGCATTTTCTCATAATCAGTTCCTGCAAAACAGAGTCAATCCCACATCCAAATGTCATAAGGTACACTACGCCGTCAATTTGTGTATTATTTACTGCCCATTCAAAATAATTGTAGATATCCCTTGCAGAGGACCAGAAGAACCCCTTTGGCAAATCAGAGGAGATATAAAAAGAATTAAAACGATAGTATGCGGGGTAAATAGGATTGTAGCCCGCGCTTTTTATAGTTTCCAATATACCTTTGTTTAAAAATTCATCAAAAATTACATAGCTATGAGCCAATACAATTATGTTTTTAGTTTTAG
>OFGS01000183.1_pt1 | contig 16123 bp, 13 predicted proteins | sample 1521851 | NCBI WGS metagenome assembly OFGS01 (sample SAMEA3142070, study PRJEB24117) | hot springs metagenome
GGGAGTAGAATACATTTTTAAGGCTTTCAGGTAATAACTGGTAAATTATAATTTACAAAAAACCATATGGAATTTTATTTGACCGATTAAAATATACTGAAAAGCTTATATTCTAACCAGAGGGGGATTTTACACAAAAATTTGGACTTGACCTTGTAGCATTGAAATTAATTTGTCAATAAACAAAAGCTAAATTGTTTAGACCAAAATATGCTATAATGAATTTTGCTTTAACTTTTAAAAACTGCAGGAGGCAAGAAAAATGGAAAAAGTAAAAGTTGCAGTGCTTGGCTGTGGTAACATTGCGCCAGTTTATCTTAAGAACCTCAAAAGGTTTGGGATATTTGACGTTATTGCGTGCGCAGATGTAGACTTGGATAAAGCAAGGAGCATAGCCTCAGAGTTTTCTGTGCCGCAGGCAGTAGAACCTGACAAAGTCTATGATCTTGATGTGGATATAATTGTGAATCTTACCCCGCCTCAGCACCACTATGAGATAAACAAAAGGGTTTTGGAAAGTGGAAAGCATCTTTACAGCGAAAAGCCTCTTTGCTCAACACTGAATGAGGCAAAAGAAATTCTGGAGTTGGCAGAAAAGAAAAACCTTAAAGTTGGATGTGCGCCTGATACATTTCTTGGTGCGAACATTCAGACAGCAAAAAAGCTCATTGAAGATGGATGGATAGGAAGACCCTTTGCTGCAAACTGTTTTATACTCTACGGTGGACCTGAAAAGTGGCATCCAAACCCACATTTTATTTTCAAAAAATACTTAGGACCGCTTTTTGATGTCGGGCCTTATTGTTTAACAGCTCTTGTGGTTTTACTTGGTTCTGTCAAAAAAGTATCTGGTATGGGCATGATAACATACAAAGAAAGGCTTATAACTTCTGAGCCTCACAGAGGAGAAAAGATTGAGGTTGAAATGCCAACATATGTGACTGCAAACCTTCTTTTTGACACGGGCGTCATAGGAAATGTTACTGTGTCGTATGATGTGCCAGATACAAACCTGCGCGGGATAGAGATTTATGGGACAGAAGGTACGTTAATTGTTCCAGACCCGAACTTTTTTGACCATGGCAGGGTGTACTTGAAAAGACACGATGATAAGGAATTTACAAAGATGCCAACCATCAATCCGTTCAATTACGACAACCTGCGCGGTCTTGGAATACTTGACATGGCGCTTTCAATAAAGCTCTCAACACCTCTTAGGGCATCAGGCAGGCTTTCTTATCATGTGCTGGAAACTCTGTGGGCAATTTACACTTCGACCCAAGAAGGAAGGTTTGTTGATGTTGAAAGCACAGCGCCTCAGACACCTCTTCTTGATATGGAGCTTTTAAGGGAAGTTTTGTGTCTGTAAGTTGTTTGCACTCTGCTAAAAGTGCCTTTTGTATTCTTTGGCAGAGTGCTTTTTTGTTATATTACAGAGAAAGCTCAAGTATAAATTATATAGTGACAAAACTTTAGAGAGGCTCAAAAAATGAATATATTCTGGATTGTTGCAATTGTAGCTTCTATTTTGTACCAACTCCTGATTGGGAAGATAGAAAAAGTCACCGAAATTCTGTTTTCGGCTCCTCAAAAAGCAGCTGATATTTTCTTGACAATTTTGCTTTCAATAATGCTCTGGTCAGGATTTTTGAGAGTTGTGCAGGATAGCAACCTTGTTGAGATTTTAAAAAAGCTTTTGAAACCCATTTTTGAAGCTTTATTTGAAACAAAAAACGAAAGGGCGCTGAATTTTATGCTTTTAAATGTTGTTGCTAACATGCTTGGGCTTGGTAATGCTGCAACGCCGGCAGGTATACTTGCCATGCAGGAACTTTCAAAAGAAGCCAAAAATTCTGCAGCCTCTGACGACATGATTTTGTTTGTGCTGATAAACACCTGTTCAATCCAGCTAATTCCAACAACTGTGATAATTCTAAGAACTAAATTTTCATCATCAGCTCCTGCAGCCATCACCTTTCCCACCCTTTTTGTATCAATGGCAAGCCTTTTTGTGGGAATAATCCTGTGCAAGGTTTTGTCGAAGGTGTGCAAAAAATGAAGAATATCTCAGATTATCTGATAGCCTCTTTTTTGCTCATGATAATCCTGTTTGCAGCCTCAAAAAGGATAGATGTTTTCAAGAGCTTTGTAGAAGGTGTGAAAGATGGACTTAGGATTTCAATAAGGATATTTCCCAACGTTTTTGCGCTGATTGTGGCTGTTGAACTTTTCACAAAGACAGAGATTCTGGATGCGCTACAGAAAATCTTGTCGCCAGTTCTGAACTTTTTTGGGATATACAAAGAAGCGTTTGGTCTTATTGTCATAAAACCGTTCTCGGGAAGCAGCAGTTTTGCAGTGCTGCGGGACATCTTTGAAAAATACGGTGTTGACTCTGAGATAGGCATATATTCTTCTATAATATGTGCATCAACAGAGACTCTCTTTTACGTCATCACCACATACCTTGCAGCAACCAATGTAAAAAAGACAAAGTATCTGATACCGGTAGCGATAGCTGTAGATTTTCTGGTTTTAATCATCGCAGCCATGGTTGTGAGAATGAGCATATAAAAAATGAAAGGCCACAGACAAACCTGCCCGCGGCCATTTGAAAGTATTTCAAATTTTCAGGCAACGCCCTGGACAAACTTTTTTGCAAGCTCTGCAGCAGATGCCGCATCAGGTGCATACCCGTCAGCTCCGATGCTCTTTGCAAAGCTTTCTGTCACAGGCGCACCACCAACTATCACCTTTACCTTATCGCGAAGACCTTGCTCTTTTAGCTTTTCAATTGTTGTTTTCATGTTTGGCATAGTTGTCGTAAGCAGTGCTGACATTGCAACAACCTGTGGGTTGTGGTTTTTTACAACCTCACAGAACTTCTCAGGCGCAACATCCACTCCAATGTCGATTACTTCCAGTCCTGCACCTGTCATCATCATAGCAACCAAGTTTTTGCCAATGTCATGCAAATCGCCTTTTACAGTGCCAATCACAACCTTGCCGATTGGCTTTACGCCTGTCTCTGTCAGGATTGGTTTTAATACTTCCAGAGCAGCTTTCATTGCACGCGCTGCAATCAACACCTCTGGTACGTAGATTTCATTATTTTTGAACTTCTCACCAACAACCGACATTGCCTGAATGAGTGCGACATTTAAGATTGTCTCAGCAGAAATTCCGGAAGATAAAGCTTCTTTTACCTTTTCAGGTGCAAGCTTTGCGTTTCCTTTTTGGATAAGCTGTGATATCTCGTTTAGAATCTCCATTTTTAAGTCGGCCCCCTTTAAACTTCAGATGTTAATATACTATAACTTCCAAGGCCAAATGGCAAGAGCATATAGCGTGAGGTGAAATTTTCAAAGTCAATAAAACTCTGTGGACGTCTGTACAGTTCATCAAACACGTCTGCTTTGTGGTTTGCTTCTATGAGGTTGAAAAGAGTGTTTGTCAGAACTATCTCAAGATCATTTTTGCCATCATTTACATACTCTGTTATATCAGCTAAAAACGGCTGGGCAAAAAGGATACATGCTTTTTTGCCGTTTACAAACACCTTGGCAACTGCTGCGCTAACGTTATTGAGTTTTATATAAAATCTTTTTGAATTTTCTTTTGTAATCTCAAAAGAACTTTTTAAGCTTACCGGGCCCACATAAAAAGGATACCCGTCTTTTGTTATATCAAAATGACAAGGTTTTTTCGGCTCAGTTACAATAAACCTTGTCTCATCAACGCAGATGAGAGAAAAGTTTCCTACAAGATAAGTAGCTTCAACCTCAGTCGGTCTGTGGTTTTTGGGGTCTTTTACCCTCTCATGACAGCCTGGAGCTGTGATATTGTTTGACTTTTTGCCACTTATCACAATCTCGTTTTTCCCTTGTTTAACAAAAGAGGTGATATCGATCTTGCCAATGTTCACATCCAAAAAGTTCTGGTCAGGCGAAAAACTTTCGCTTTTTCTTTCAAATTTGACAGGCTGACCGTTCACAAGGATTCTGTCAAGATTCTCTGCACATTCTATTGCCACAACAAGCTTTGACAGCACTTTTTCAACCTCAAAATAGTATGTGGCTTTGAAAGATGTTCCTTCCGGGAGATTATAAAAATGCCTGTGCCAAACCTGGGAAACATAACAATCTTCAAACACTACCTTTCCGTCAACCTCATATTTTATTCTGTCAAGTATTAGTACATTGTAGTTTTTAAGCTCTATGTCAAACTCACAGCTGCCTGTTTTGTATTCAAAACTATTGTCAAATACAACGCCTGAAATGACATTTTTTGTGTTCTGCGAAAGCTCCTTGTCAGAGACCAAAAGACACAGGCTTGATGCAGGATACATTGTTGCATCAATCACAGCACAGTCTTTTTCCCTTCTTAATGTTGGAATCTTGAACACACCAAAATCTATAAGGTCTGCCGCAAATACATTTTTGTCAGTAGGAATCTTTATTGTGATTTCTGCTTCTCTTTGAAGGTCTGTGTTTGCTAAAAATATTATTCTGTTTCCATCATTTAGCTTTCTGCTCTGAAGTATGATTTTTTTGGCGTTTTGACCTGTCTTTTTATCGATTACTTCAATGTAGGTTGAAACCTTTTCTTTTAAGATGTTCACAAGTTCCTTCAAATCGGCAGCACTTATAAATTTCTCTTTTAAAGGAATTTCACACTTGCTGCCGTCTATCATGCAAGGTTCAAATCTTGAAAACATGAAATCTTTCAGTGCAACTACCTTGCCGCCAGTATTTATAAAGTTTTGCAAAAGCTGTACAATTGTCTTCCTCAAGTTTGTAAGAGGCGGCAGCACAACTACTTTGTAGCTATAAATGCCAACCTTAATTTTGCCATTATCAACCTGTGCATACTTTGATAGGATTATCTCATCGCCAAAGTGAAAGTCAATCTTGTTTGCTATGAGCTCTTTTACCATTTTGTCGAACAGAATATCCAGCTTGTCCACACTGTCGTCAAACTTGGAATACTCTGCCCAGGCAGATGATATCGGGTGGAGAACAAGCACATCAACATCTCTTTTGCCAAGTCCTGCTATGTACGAAATTCTTGCAAGATAATCTGCAAAGAACTTTTCATCTTCCCACCATGGCTGCTGGTAAAAAAGGTTTGGTGGATAGTCTCTTTTTCTCTCGCCTCTCATGGAATACAGGCTAAGATGTGGGTTTATATATGTTACGCCAAGCACTGCCTGCCAGTCTGATATCCATTTTCTGTGAAGAAAACTCACATGCTGACCTGTTGTTCCAAAGGTTTCACACAGTACTCCTTTTTTGCCAAGCTGCTCACAGACCGATGATACCTGTTTCATTGTAACTGTCTGCTCTAAATGTCTTGCAAGCTTGTCAACCCCGGGAAGCTGCATGTACTCATAATGGGGCATTGCAGCGCCTATCCATTCAATCTGGCCGCGCATTGTATCTTCTGCCATGTAATGCCCTGTCATCATAATACCATTTTCTTCACACCACTTTGCATAAGGAATAGTAAAGTTTTCTATGAACATCTCAAGCGCAATGTCAAAAAAGTCAAACCTGACCTTGTGGTAATTGCCAACATTGAAGAAAAGCTCTTCAAAGTGATCTTCTATAGCATACCCTTTTTTCTGCAAAAATCTTTCTGGCAGCTTTTCTGTCCATGGTAAAGTAGGGATATCTTTGTAGTGGACTCTTAAATATGTTGGCTCATCAGTAAATATTCCCGGCATTGCATCGCCAAAATACTCTTGGCAATACCTTTTGTATCTCTCATGCGTAAGGTTTATAAACTCCTGGGTAACCTCTTTTGAAAGAAGGTCAACATAGCAGCTTCCATTGAACCACTTGTCACCAAGTTTCATAGTGCGCTTTGCAACAATGTACTTTGTGTTTCTGTGGACAAAGCTTGAGATCACCTCATCATCTTGTTCTACCTGATCTTCTTTCAAAAGTACCAGGAACTTGTGCCTGTATGAGGGGTCTTTCAGAGCAACAGCCCCGCCTGCAAAACCAGACGGCCATTTGTCCTCATCATAAAGCCACGCAAGCATGTTTAGCTTTTTTGCATGCTCTATACATTTTTTGACAAGATAAAGCCACTCTTCAGAGAGATATTCTGTCACAAGCCCAACCCTTGAGTGCATGAAAAAACCGCCATAACCTTTTTTGTGCATTTCAGTTATCTGGCGCAAAAGCTCTTCCTCTTTTAAATTGTCATTCCAGCTCCAGAAAGGTGCACACCTGTAAAAATTGTCCGGGTTTTTGAGTTTTTCTAAATCAAGCATTGTGGGTCTCCTTTCTATACTATACTTTTCTTTTGAATTTACTTATCCTTTCTCAAATCCAAAACCTTTTGAATCTCCTCAGGGCTCAAAACTTGCGGTGTGCCTATCTGGCTTGACATGAACAAAATCTTTGCCCAGAATTCAACAATCTCAAGCTTGTAAAATGCCATCTCCAAGTCCTTGTCGTATGTCAAAACGCCGTGGTTTGAAAGAAGCACAGCATCGTAGTCCTTTACATAAGGCGCAATTGACTGGGGAACTTCAAATGTCGAAGGTGTTGCAAACGGCGCAACAGGAATATACCCGCCAAAGATGAAAACTGACTCTGCTAAAATTGGCTTGTCAAGAGGCTTTCTTAAAACTGCAAATGTTGTTGCATAAGGTGAGTGTGCATGAACACAGGCATTGACATCTTCTCTTTCTTGATAGACTTTAAGGTGCATCTTTATTTCAGACGATGGCTTGTAATTTGTCTTTTCAAGAATTTTACCTTCCATGTCAATTAAAACCAGCATGTCTTCATTCAAAAAGCCTTTCGACACTCCTGAGGGTGTTGTGATGATTTTATCCTTGTCCACTCTTACTGAGATATTTCCGTCAGGTCCGCTTATATAACCTCTTTCGTACATGATTCTTCCAATCCTGCATATCTGAGATTTAATGCTTCTTATATCCTGCATTTTTTTCCACCTTTCTTTAAAATGTATTGTCATGATATTGTGTTGTTTTGATTTTTTTGTTCTATTTCATTTTACAATTATTTGATTGATTTGAAAATACCCAAATTTGACCTCTTTAAATGCTTGAAAGTGCACTTCAAAAAAACCTTGTGCAAACATTTGCATTATAGATAGAAAAGTGATAAAATAAATTTCAATGTTATATTTCAAAAAAATATTTCAGAAGGAGAGTGCACAGTTTGCAAGTCATTCACAATCAAGTTCATGACATTTTTGCTCTGAGCAAAAACAAGTTCTATGTAAGACTGTGGGTGCAAAAAGGGTTTGTAAGATGCGTCACTTTGATATTCTCAGACAGGTATGATTTGGCTGTCCAGAAAGTGAAGATGGACTTTTACATGAATGTAGGAAGTTTTGAGGTATATACAGCGCAGGTGCAAAACAAAACGCCAAGGTTTGCGTACAAGTTTTTGATTGAGCTTTTAGATGGAAGTTTTAAGATATTTAACCAGTTTGGGCTTGCAGATACCGAAGAAAACCTATATTTTGATGCTTTCCAGTTTCCTTATGCAAATGAGGCAGATATCTTTGAAAAGCCTTCTTTCACAGAAGGTTTGGTTGTCTATGAGATATTTCCCGATAGGTTCAAAAGAGGCAAAAAAGAAACCCATGGTAGAAAACTGTTTGATTGGGATTACTGCAGCTGGGATGTGCCAGGCTCTGAAGTTTTTCTTGGTGGTGATTTTGCAGGAATAAAAGAAAAAATAGAGTATTTTAAAACTCTTGGGATAAACGCCATTTATCTTACACCAATTTTTAAATCACTATCTAGCCACCGCTACAACGTGGACGACTACTTTGACGTTGACCCGCTTTTGGGTACAAAAGAGGAGTTCAAAGACTTAGTAAACAGCCTTCACAAAAACGGTATCAGGATAATCCTTGACATGGTTTTCAACCACACAGGCGTTGAATTTTTTGCTTTTCAGGATGTCATAAAAAATGGAGAAAATTCAAAGTATTACAGCTGGTACAATATAAAGTCTTTGCCTGTAGATATCCAAAAAGGAAACTATGAGACTTTTGCAACAAACGTGAGGAGTATGCCAAGGATAAATACTTCAAACAAAGAGGTTCAGGACTTCTTTTTAGAGGTTTTAAAATACTGGCTTTTGGAGTTTGACGTTGACGGCTTTCGATTTGACGTTGCAAACGAGCTTGACAAAAACTTTATAAGAAGAATAAGAAGAGAGCTGAAATCTATAAAGAAAGACATTCTTTTAATTGGTGAAGTTATGCACAGAAGCGAAAACTTTTTGATGGGAGACATGTTTGACGGTGTGATGAACTACTTTTCGTGGGAGGTTTTTGCAAGGTATTTGGTGGGTAAATATAATGCAGAGGATGCATCAAGGATTTTGGCAGATTACAGGCTAAAATTTAATCCTGTCCTCTTTTCGTGCCAGCTAAACCTCATTGGCAGCCACGACACAGAAAGGGTTTTGACAAGGCTAAATAAAAATAAAAAACTTGCAATGCTTGCTGCAGTGTACAACCTCACCTATCAGGGAATTCCTATGATTTACTATGGTGATGAGATTGGAATGGAAGGCGGGCATGACCCTGACTGCAGAAGGGGGATGATATGGGAAGAAGAAAAGCAGGACAAGGAGATTTTTAAGCTTTACAGAAGATTGATAGATCTCAAAAAAACATCTTCGGCTCTAAATAGCGACAATGTTAAAGAGTTTTCGATTGTTGATGTGCTTTGCTTTGAAAGGAAAAGTGAAAGTGAAGTTGTGTACATTCTTTTTAATCCACGCAAAGCTTTGCAAAAAGTAAAGCTGTGGTCAGAGTTTATTGTTGACAGAGAGATTGAATTTTTCAGTACGCAGCAGAAAATTAAAAACCACTCGTGCTATATTGAACTTGAACTGAATCCCGAGAGCTTTGAAATTGTGCTTGTTAGATAAACTTTTATAGAAATAAAGAAAAAGTTATTGACGTGAAAGAAAAATGATTGTATAATATTTTCAAGAGCAAACGATTGCACATTTTTATTTTAGAAGGAGGAAAAAGATTATGAAAAAGCGCGAGCCAATAGGGTATGCGTATCTTGCGCCGGCTTTGATTTCCATGGCAGTGCTATCTTTCTTCCCCATTGCCATGACGGTGTATTATGCATTTACAAATTTCAATCTCAACCATATGGAAGATTACAAGTTTGTAGGATTTAAAAACTTTGTTGACATCATAACAGGACCTTTCAAAGAAGTGTTCGCGCCAACATTTGCATGGACATTTACATTTGCTCTTGTAACAGTTCTTATCAACTTTGCGGTGGGGCTTTTGCTTGCCGTGCTTCTTAACAACAAGTTCATGAAAGAGACAAATATCTACAGATCAATTTTAATAATCCCATGGGCTATCCCGGGAACAATTGCTTCTTTAGCGTGGCAGGGACTTTTGAATGAGGAGTATGGAGCTATAAATATGCTTTTAAAAACTTTCCACATTGATCCAATACCTTGGATGACAGATCCATTCTGGGCAAAGATAAGCATATTTATTGTTAACCTCTGGCTTTCGTACCCGTTTATGATGAATGCGTCGCTTGGTGCTCTTCAGTCAATTCCGCCAGAGCTTTATGAGGTTGCCGAGATAGACGGGGCTGGCTGGTTTACAAAGCTATTTAAAATTACAATACCAATGATTGTACCAACAGCACTTCCAATTTTGATTTCATCGTTTGCATATGCTTTCAACAACTTTAACGTCGTATACCTTGTTACAGGCGGCGGACCTGCAAGGCTTGACACTCAGTTTGCGGGGCACACAGACCTTCTTGTCTCAACCACATACAAGCTTACAATGCAGTTTTACAGGTATGACTTAGCATCTGCGATGTCAATCATAATCTTCTTCATTGTGGGAACAATTTCGCTTATCAACATGAAGCTGACAAGAGCGTTTGAGGGTGGTGAAAGATAATGGTTGGAAGAGAATACATGACAAAACAGGATGCTATTGTGCTGTGGATATCAAGAGTGATTGTTTGGATTGCGATAATACTGTCGCTGCTTCCTACATGGTTTATCATAGTTGCGTCGCTATCAAAAGGTGGGGCGTTCTTCCAGTCGTCGTTTTTCCCAAAAGAGATTACGTTTGAGAACTATATAGAACTTTTCAGGAAAAAGAGTAGTCCATCACAGACGTTGCCTGACTTTGTAATGTGGGTCAAAAACAGCTTGATTGTATGTTTCGGAGTTGCATTCTTGCAGATTTTCATGACAGCTCCGGCAGCATATGCATTTTCAAGGATAAACTTTGTTGGAAGAAAAAATGGGCTTAAAGCACTTTTGATTTTGCAGATGTTCCCGACATTCATGGCAATGCCTGCTATATATGGTCTTCTGGCAAAGTTCAATCTTCTTGACAACCTGTTTGCACTCATTCTGGTGCTTGCTGGCGGTTCTGCTTTCAACATCTGGCTTTTGAAAGGCAACATGGACCAGATACCATACGAGATTGATGAGGCGGCAATAATTGACGGTGCAGGACATTTTCTGATTTTCAGAAAGATTATCTTGCCACTTACCGCTCCAATGCTTGCTGTGATGTTCATCTGGAGTTTTAACGGTGTGTTCAACGAGTTTTTGCTCTCAAGTTTGGTTTTGCAGTCGCCTGAAAATGCAACTGTGCCAATTGGGCTTAGAAACTTTATAAACAACCAGTTTTCGGCTAACTGGCCAATGTTCTCAGCTGCGTCAATCTTGGCGTCACTGCCAATTGTGATTATATACATGGCACTCCAAAAACAGATTCAGAGCGGTCTTGCAGCAGGTGCTGTCAAGGGTTAATTTGGGATTTGGTCTGACTACAAAAAATCTTTTACTAAGGAGGATTAGATAGAATGAAGAAACTTCCTACAGTTGCGTATTTTAGCATGGAGTTCGGTCTTGATTCTAACTTCAAAATTTATGCTGGTGGGCTTGGTATCCTGGCGGGTGACTATTTAAAAGCTGCAAAGGATTTAGGATATCCTGTTGTAGGTGTTGGAATACTGTGGAAGCAAGGGTACAACAAGCAGATTGTGACAGAGGAGTATGGCGTGATTGACGCTTTTCCAATCTACAGGTACGACTTTTTAAAGGACACAGGCGTGAAGGTCAAGGTAAGAATAAGAAACAGAGATGTATACTGCAAAGTATGGAAGGTTGATAATTTCGAAAACGCAGACCTTTACCTTCTTGACACTGACCTTCCTGAAAATGCAGACAGATGGATTACAGGACAGCTGTATGGCTGGTTTGGTGAAGAGAGAGTTGCTCAAGAGATGGTTTTAGGAATAGGCGGTGTGAGAGCTTTAAAAGAGCTTGGTATCAAGGTTGATGTGTATCATTTCAACGAAGGTCATGCTGTATTTGCTGGACTTGAGCTTGTGAGATATTACATGGAGGAAAAAGGTCTTTCGTTTGAACAGGCACTATCTAAAGCAAGAGAAAAGATTGTGTTTACAACACATACACCTGTTGAAGCAGGAAATGAAACACATCCTTTAAGACTTCTTATGTACATGGGAGCAAACTTGAACTTAACTGAAGAGCAGCTTGTTTATATTGGCGGTGCTCCTTTTAATATGACAGTTGCAGCGCTAAGACTTGCTCGCATTTCAAATGCTGTGTCTGACCTACACAGAGTAACAGCAAATGCTATGTGGGCCCAAGTTGACAGGAGAAGCGAGATAATTGGTATCACAAATGGTGTTCATGTTGGAACATGGGCAGACAGAAGAATATTAGAGAGTAAGAATAATCCAGAAAAGCTCTGGCAGACACATACTCAGATAAAACGTGAGCTTTTGGATTTTGTTGAAAAAAGAACGGGTATTAAATTAAAAGAGGATGTTTTAACAATCGGATTTGCAAGAAGGGCAGCACCGTATAAGCGAAGCGACCTCATTTTCAGGGACAAAGAAGCGGCTGACAAGATGTTTAAAAATGATCTTCAGATAATCTTTGCAGGTAAAAGCCACCCGCTTGATGATACCGGCAAAGAGATTGTCAATAACATCATTGCAATGTCCAAAAAATATCCTGGTAAAGTTGTGTTTTTGGAAGACTACGATATGGAGATTGGCAAAATGCTCACGCGCGGATGCGATATCTGGCTCAACAACCCGCGAAGACCTTTAGAGGCGTGCGGAACCTCGGGAATGAAAGCTGCAATGAACGGTGTTTTGAACGTCTCAACCTTGGATGGATGGTGGCCTGAGGCGTGCCAGCACGGAATAAACGGATGGCAGATTGGCGATGGGTTTGAGTCAAAGGACGAAAAAGAGCAGGATAGTCACGACCTTAAGAGCTTAGTTAATGTCATGCAAAATGAGGTAATACCAACATACTACAAAAACAGAGAAAGATGGGTAAAGATGATGCAAAACAGCATTGAATCTACACTTGAAAAGTTCTCAGCAGAGAGGATGGTAAAAGAGTACTACGAGAAGATGTACATTCAAAAATCCCACAAGGATTGATAGGTGATGGCAACAATAAAAGAGATAGCAAAAGAAGCCAATGTTTCACCGTCAACTGTTTCGCGGGTTCTTGCTGGCAGCAGCAAAATCAGCCCTGAGACAACCAAGCGGGTCCTTGAAGCAATAAAAAAGCTTGGTTATGTTCCAAATGCAAATGCAAAAGGGCTGGTTGTAAAGAAATCTTTCACGGTTGGTGTATTTGTGCCGCGAGAACCCGAGAATGCCTTTTTAAATTCTTTTTTTGACCAGGTGATAACAAGCATATGTGCAGTTGTTAATAACTTTGAGTATGATATTCTGCTTGCAATCTCAAACCCTGAAAAGGAAAGAGATCTTTTGAAAAGACTTGTTGAGAGCAAGAAGGTTGACGGGTTTGTGCTCCTTTCATCAAGGGAAAAGGACCCTGCTATTGAGTATTTAAAAAGCATTGACTTTAAGTTTGTTGTGATTGGAAGGCCAAATGGCTTTGAAAATAGTGTAAACTGGGTGGACAATGACAATGTTAAGGCAGGATTTGAAGCAACCGAGTATCTAATAAAGTTGGGACACAAGAAAATTGCCTTCATGGGTGGACCCGGTGATTTGGTGGTAACAAGCGACAGGTTTTCTGGCTACAAAAGAGCTCTTGAGAAATATGGCATACAGCAAAAAAATTCATATATAAAATTTGCAAACTATTACAGAAAAAGCTATAGGGAAAGTGCGTATGAGATTTTAAATCAAGAAGACAGACCCACCGCCATCGTGTGTATGGACGATTTAATTGCCATTGAGGTTTTTAAAGTTGCTGAAAGTCTCAATCTTAAAGTAGGAAAAGACCTTTCAGTGATTTCTTTCAACAACTCAAATGTAAGTGAAATATGTCAGCCGCCTCTTACAACAGTTGACATTAACATTCTTCACCTTGGCAGACTTGCTGCAGAGGTACTGATGATGGATTTAAGCGAGTCAACAAAGACGTACAGAAGAATAATAGTGCCGCACCAGATTGTTGAAAGATGCTCGTGCGACAAAGCTCAAATGTTATAATGATTGCATGAGAGAAAAGTTAAATTTATTAATAAAGACAAAATTTTTTTCTTTCTCTTGACTTTTTTTAAAGAGAAATGTATAATGTTATTATCAAACGTTTGCATATTAAATAAACTTAAGGGAGGTTGTTTTGATTATGAAAAATCTAAAAAGAATCTTGACAGTAGTGCTAATAATTGCTTTTGCACTTGTGGCGCTGATACCAGTAAGTGAAGTATTGGCAACATCCAAAAAACAACTTGTTGTCTGGTCACATCTTACTCAGGATGAGGTAAAAGCTTTGCAACCAATTGCAGATGAGTGGGGAAAAGCAAATGGATACACTGTAAAAGTTATTACTGACCAAGGCTCATTCCAAAGCTTCCAGACAGCTGCAATGAGCGGAAAAGGTCCTGACATCATGTTTGGTATTCCCCATGACAATCTCGGTGCTTTCTGGAAAGCAAAACTTTTAGAAGCAGTTCCAACAAATCTCATTGACAAGAAAAACTTTGTATCAACTGCGCTTGATGCATGTTCATATGAAGGAAAACTCTATGCTCTTCCGATTGCTATGGAGACATATGCGCTTTTCTATAATACCTCAAAAGTAAAAGAGGCTCCGAAGACAATGAGCCAGCTCATCACATTGGCTAAAAAATATGGATTTATGTATGATGTCAACAATTTCTATTTCAGCTTTGCATTCATCGCACAAAATGGCGGGTATGTATTCAAGAACAAGGGTGGTTCGCTTGATCCAAATGATATAGGACTTGCAACAAATGGTGCAATAAAAGGTCTTTCATTGATAAGAGATTTTGTTTTGACATACAAGTTTATGCCAAGGGACATCAAGGGTGATATTGCAAAGGGTAACTTCCAGAACCAGAAGATTGCATTTTACATCAGCGGTCCATGGGATGTTCAAGACTTTATAAAAGCAAAAGTGCCATTTGCAGTAGCACCACTACCAAAGACAGATGATGGGAAACCAACTCCATCGTTTGTTGGTGTTCAGGCAGCATTTGTTTCAGCAAAGTCTAAGAACAAAGATGCTGCTTTCAAGCTTATGAAATATCTTGTTGAAAAATCTGCTCTGACACTCTTTAAAGTTGGTCACAGAATACCTGTTTTGAACAAGGTGCTTGCAAGTAGCGAGGTCAAGTCAGACAAAATCATGAGCGCATTTGCAGAGCAAGCAAAAGTAGGAATACCTATGCCAAACATTCCAGAGATGTCTGCTGTTTGGACACCAGCTGGCAATGCACTCTCACTTATCACAACAGGTAAGGCAACACCAAAACAGGCAGCAGAGGCTATGGTAAAACAGATAAAGCAAGGTATTGCTCAGATGCAGTAAAGTATGTGCAGGGCGTTGAAAATTAAATAACTTAAAAGTTAAGAAAAGGCAGCAGAATTTTTCCTGCTGCCTTTTTTGTTTTTATCATAAAAAAGTCCATCTTTTGCAAAATAAAGTTCTATCAAACTCCAATATAAGGTGTGGTATAATAAAAGAAAAAGTAAAGAAATCATCAACTTAAAAACAAAAACCAAAATTTTTTTTGTACGGTTGTAGCATTTCTTACCATGCTGCAGCTGAGAGGCTAAAAAACATTTTTTGAGATTGTACAGGAGTTTAACAAAGATTTGCTAAAGATAAGGGGAAAAACTGATGGAAAGAACAATAAAGAATAAATTCCCATCAGGTAAATTGACAAACAGAGAAAGGTTTAGAAGAGTTATGCATTATCAGAACGTAGACAGAATACCAAATTTTGAGTTTGGCTATTGGAACGAAACACTTCCAACTTGGCATTCTCAAGGTCTTCCGCTGGAGATAGATAATGAAGAAAAGGCTTATAAATTTTTCGGCATAGACTCTTATAAATATGTTCCAATACAAAATGGGCTTCTTCCGCAATTTGAACAAAAGGTGTTAGAAGAGACGCAAGAATACATGATAATAATTGATGCAGAAGGTATAAAGTGTCAGGTCTTTAAAAACAGAGCATCAACAATCCCTCACTATCTTGAATATCCTATCAAAAATAAAGACGATTGGGAAAGGTTTAAAGAAAGGTTGAATCCCGCTGACCCTGCAAGATACCCAGAAAACTGGGATGAGATAGTTTTAGAGCTTCAAAAGAGGGACTATCCGGTATGCATTCACTGTGGAAGCCTGTTGGGAAAACTTCGTGATTGGATGGGTTTCGAGAACATTGCACATGCATTTTATGACATGCCCGATTTGGTGGACGAGATGATTGAGTACATGACTGATTTTTCAATAAAGCTCATGGAAAAGGCCTTGAAAGACGTTGAGGTAGATTTTGCTCTTGGGTGGGAAGATATAGCGTTTAACAAGGGACCAATTATATCTCCGCAGATGTTCAAAGAATTTTTAACGTTATTATTGCAAGAAGTCTCCATCTTCTATAAGATGGAGATGAATTGCGGTTGACAATTTTAGTAACAAAATACAGAAAAGAGGTAATAGATGAGAAAATTTCAAAAAGGCTAAAAGAAATTTTTGAATACATTCAACCCAGTTACAATATAACTCTGCTTGAGTGGAATCATGATAAAGACCATGTGCACATTTTGTTCAAGGCA